>ERZ1292632.585-Hain-H43-01um-R2-585-length-40289-cov-5_pt1 | contig 24286 bp, 30 predicted proteins | sample MGYA00564407_ERZ1292632 | MGnify/ENA primary metagenome ERZ1292632 (study PRJEB36523, sample SAMEA6512637) | groundwater metagenome | collected 2019-01-08 | study: AquaDiva: Metagenomics assemblies of 32 groundwater samples | reverse complement strand
TAGAGCGCCTATTCCTGTAACATTGGGGGTGTATTCCGGTATATCAAAACTGACCCGCACGTGGCTCTGGGCGGCCAGATGGTAGACCTCCTGCGGTTGGACAGACTCAAGCACCTTCCGGACGCTCGAGCCATCCAGGACGTCGCCGTAGTGGAGGTTCAGCGCCGGGAAGATGTGGTCGATGCGTGAGGTGTTGAAACTCGACGACCGCCGAATGATGCCGTTGACCGCGTAGCCCTTGGCGACCAGCAACTCGGCCAGGTAGGAGCCGTCCTGCCCCGTGATGCCGGTGATGAGGGCCTTCATTGGGTCCCGTACACCGCGAACATGACCCGGTCCACATCAACGCCCGTGGTGCTCGTGTTGTTGTAGCAGCGGATGCAGAACTGCGTGGTGCTCTTGGGGGCGCATCCGGCGGCGCCGGAGGGGCCCATGTTGCAGAAGTTGTCCGCGCCCGAGTGCTCGCCGTTGACGAGGACGGCGTAGAAGGTGTTGGCCATGGCCAGCGGCGAGATGTTCACCACATACTGGCCCGTCGTCACCCGAGTGACGCTGGCCACGTTGACCGAGAAGCTGACGCCGCCCGAAGCCCCGTTGAAATATCCGACGACCGCGGCCACTTGCGGCCCGAACATAGTGCCGTTGAACGTCGCCGAGGAATTGCTGGTCGTCCTGTTGTTGTTCGTCACGGCCCCGTTGTGGGTCTCGGTCCCGCTATGGGTCTCCGTGCCGGAGAAATTCGCGTTCCCGCTGACATCGACGCTCGAGGAGAACTTGACGTTCTGCTCGGCAATCCCCCCGTCGTCGAGCGCCCGGCGTCGGATCTCCCCATCGAGCTCCAAGAGCTGCTTGTCCACGTCCGACATGCTCTTGACCGGCACCGGCGTGGCCCCGGCCGCCAGTGCGAAGAGGGCTAGGAGCGCGGCGGTCACTTGCCCCCGAGGAGGCGCCGGTGGTAGGCCTCCATCAGCGCCTGCGACGCCGGCGCGGCCGCGGCCGTCCCGGCCCCAGCGTAGGCGCGCTGTAGGGCCGCGGGACCGGCCCCCGGGCCCATGGCGTACTGCCCCAACCGCGAGGCGCCGCCCACCAAGGCGCCCGTGACACGGGGCGACATGAACGGCGCGGCAACGACCGCCCCGCCAAGCGCCAGAGGGTTCATTCCCGCCGCTCCCAACCCAAGGGCCCCGAGACCAGAGGCGAGACCGGTCCGCGGGATGGATGCCATGGCCGGCGCGAAAGCCTGCCCCGCGATGGCGTCCCGCATCTTCTCTAGGGCCTCGCGGGCGGCCGGGATGCCGCTGGCGATGCTCTCGGCGGCGTCCTTCACTGAGGTGTTCTGGCGGTAGGCGTGAGCGATTTTCGCGGGGAAGTTCTCCACGTTGACGAAGGACTCGGCCAGGTCGTCCAGGTTCTTGGCGGTGGCGTAGAGCCGGTTGGCCTCCCCGATCTCCGGGAGGGCCGTACCGATGTGCTCCATGACGGCCGCGCGCGTGCGCTTTAGCGCGGCGCCCAGAGGCTTCCCCTCGTACTGGCGCGCCAGAGTCCCGAGGTCGCGCTGTAGGTAGTAGACGTCCTCGGCCGTCGCCTCGGTCAGTCCCTGGATTTTCGAGTTGATGGACCGAAAGACGTCCGCCCCCTCCACGTTGGCCGTCAGGCGGTTGGGGTTGGCGAACCCGAAGTCGTCCGAAATCTTCGCCAGCTTGCCGCCCACGGCGTCCAGGAGGTTAAACTTCGGCGGGGCCGCTGGCGCCATGCCGGGCAGGGACGGTTGGCCCGGGACAGCTGCGCCGGTGCCGCGGAGGGCGCGCTCGATGATGGCCTCGTAGGCCTCGCCAGCGCGCTTGAGGTTGGTCTTCACGGCCTCCTTGAACACCCCGCCAACCTCCTTGGCGGTGTCCGGGTCCCGGGCCCAGTCGGACAGGACCTGAGCGGGGCGCGCGACTAAGCGCTCGAAGGCTTCCCCCGCCATGCCCCCGATGGTCCCCGCGGCCCTCTTGGCGAGCGCCCGGGCGGCCGGTGCCACCCCGTGCTGGACAACCTTCCCGCCGAGGAACTGCGTGGCCCCCTCGATGGCCGGCGAGGCCATGGCCCCCCCGACGCCAAGGTCCTGGCCCGTCATGGCCGCCTGGGCGGCGTTCTGCGCGGCGCGGCCGGCCGCGGCCCCGAGCGCGGAGACGGCAGGGCCGCCAGCGGCACCGATGGTACCGAACAGGATCGGGAGGGCCCCGCGGCCGAGCTCCTCGGCCACGTTCGCGCCGGAGAGCCCGGACAGGCGGTCCTCGCCGCGGAAGCCGCCCGCGAAGGCGCCGAGCGCCCCCGGGGGGGCGCCCTGCGCAGCGTGGGCGTTCTCGTTCTCAAGTTCCAGAAGCTCGAGCTCTTCCGCTTCGGTCACTTGACCCTCCTGGGCGCCTGGGCCCCGGCGGCCCTGGACCGGAGCTCGGCCAGACGGGCGGCCTTGTCGCCGGTCAGGGCGATGGGGAGCGCGGAGCCCGCGCCGCCGGCGGCCGGCGCGGCCGGCGCGGCCGGGGAGTCGGGAGGCAGGCCGGAGGGCGCCTTCTTGCCTTCGCCCTCCAGGTTAGCCACCGCCAGGGTGCGAGCGCGGGCCTTCTGGGCCAGAACCGCCGGACCGTCGCCCGGCGCCGGGAAGTACTGGGCGCGGTAGTTGGTCATCTCGCTGGGCGGGATGGCGGCGCCGGATTCTCGGCGCAGTATGGCGTTCACGAATTGCCGCTCGGTCTGCTCGAAGGCCTGACGGTCCTCATCCTTGAGGAAGTTGGGCAGGAACTGCGCCATGACCCCGACCCCGGCAGCCGGGTTGAAGCCGCTGGCGGTGATGGCCTCCAGGGCCTCGTTGGCCTGCCGCGCCTTGTCCGCGAAGCCCCGGGCCACGAACGCCCCAGCCGTCGGCTGAGCCGCGGCCTCGGCCGCCCTCTGCGACGACCCCATGGGCCCGATGATGCCCTTGGGCACCCGGTCCCCGAAGTGCGTCCGGAACCCATCCTCGATCTGCTTCTGCCGCGCCGTGTTCTCGGGGGCCAGCGCGAAGGCCGCCTGCGCCGGAGTCACGAAGTCCAGGCCGCCGGCAGCCTTGGCGTTCGAGGCCGCTGCCTCGGCGCGGGTCTTCTCGAGCTCGGCGCCGGCCTGGGCTTCTGCGGAGGCGGTGCCTTTCTTCTTGCGCTCCAGGAGCCCGCGGACCGCCTCGCCCCAGACCGTGTCCGCGCCGCCGGGCGGCGCGATGCCCGCCGCCGCGGGGTCGATGCCCTGGGAGGCCAACTGGAGGCCCTGGATGCGGTTCTGCTGGCCGAGCTGCTGCTGGGCCTGGTAGGCCTCGAAGACGGCGTCCAGGGTGCGGGGGACGTCCGGGTACTGGCGGGGGCCGAAGCCCGGGGGGGTGAATCGCGGTGCCATGACGCCTCCTATCCGAAGATCCCGCCGCCGGAGCCGCCGCCGCCGGCGCCCGCGCGCGCGCCGGGCACGCCGCCCAAGAACCCGCCGACTCCGGCCCCTATGGCCGCGCCGCCGAACTGGGCCATGGTGCGCTGGCGGTTGAGGCGCTGCTGCTGGTTCAGGTAGTTGTCGTAATCCGACTTTTCGCGGTAGTAGTCCTCGATGCCCCAGGCGCGCTGTTGCTTCAAGTCCCGCTGGCCGAAGCCGCGGGCCTGCGCGCCGGCGCCGCCGGCGGCGTAGGCGCCCTGGAGGTCCTGGAGGCCGCCGGCCACGAACGGGGCTAGCTGCGCCTGGCGCGCCATCGCCAACTGCCGCGCCGTGTCGGCGAACGCGGCGACGTACCCCGAGGAGGAGGGTGTGCGCCCCATCTGGCGGAACCGGGACGTGAGCTCGTCGCCCGCCTGCCCGAGGACCTGCTTGTCGGACCCCGCGAGGAAGTCGGCGTACTCCTGCCTCTGCCCCCGCTGGCGCGTCTGCTGGGCCTCCGGCGAGCCTTCTAGCACCTGCCCCACCTCGAGCAGGCTCAGGTCGCCTTCGTCGATGAACTTGCGGAAGAAGTCGAACTCGTCGGCGCGCGCCTCGCGCCCGAGCGTGCGGCGGAAAACGTCGTGTATTTCCTGAACCGATGCCATCCTAGCCCTCCCCCCTCACGGCAACACCCTCCAGGGCAAAATCGAAAAGTCGAAGCGGACGCCCAGTACCTCGAACGGGAGCGTGGAGAGGTTCCCCACCCTGTAGTCCCACCAAATCCCCCGCTGCCCGACCGGCACGTTGTAGTTGTGGTTCACCACGGCGTGGCCGGTGCTCATCGCCACCGAGTACGAGCCGGTGGCTGTGTTCCCGCCGTTCACGTTCCAGATAGGAGACAGCGTCCCGCCGGACTGCTTGCGCGCGAGCAGGCTTATCCGGTTGAGCTGCTTCTCGGCGAACGGGTCCCCGCCCGAGAACGACTTCGAGCGCCAGTAGGCGTTGATGTTGGCCCCGTCGTCTGACGTGGGCGCGCTGTCCGGGTCGATGTTGGAGAACCGGTACACCTTGCCGTTGGCCGTGGACCCGAAGTAGAAGTTGTTATTGTAGGAGATGGGCGAGTTCATCCCCACGTCGAAGACGTAGAAAGAGCCGTCCGAAGGGTCGTACTTCAGGACTCGATTGTTCTTGGTCGTGCCAGTCGAGACCGAGAAATAGAGGTAGTTGTTCCAGAAGGCCGCATACGACGGCGGCGCAACCGAACCCTCTGTCCAATTGAGGGTGAGAGAGTCGATGCGGGCCGTGTCCGAGGCGGACCCGACGCTGAAGGTGACGCGGGCCTTGTAGGCGGCCGAAGTGGCAATGCTGACTGTCGTCCCCGTAGAGGTTGCCGTCCAAGTATTACCGAGCCCAGCATCCGTGCATGAGGTGCCCGTTGAGTTGGCGAACGAGAACGAGGCGATGGACCCCGATGTGGTGCCGGCGGCCTCGAGCGTGCCCCAGGCCGTAATCCCGGTTCCCGGCTCAAGACAAGAGGTGATGTACTGGCCGGTTGTCGTCGTGAGCAGAGAAACGTCCTCGATGGATGCAGTCTTGGTCGAGTATGTCGTCGCGAAAGTCGCTTTGTAGCGGATGTATCTCCGCGCGGCGGCCCCGATTTTTTCATTGAGGGATTGGGCCACAATGGTCTCGAAGCCGCCACCGTCGCCTGCGGTGGACGCCTGCACTTGGAACGTGGCCGAAGCATCGCTGGAACTGCTCAGGCTCACCAGGAACGCGCCCCAGGTAGGCGTTGAGAATCCCGAGTCAAAAATCCTGGAGGTCGTGACTCCGTAGCTGGAATAGCCGAACACGTAGATGTCGTCGTAGCGACTCGCCTGAGAATCCTGAGCCAGGTCATTGACCAGGAAATAATCCGATCTGGTGTAGGTCGTGTCGGTGTGTGAGCCCACGAAGACGCCGCCCTGGTAGAGCGAGAACTGCCCGTCGAAGTTTCGGACAATCTCAATTAGCTTGAAATCGCCAGTGCTCCATCCGGAGGTGATTGTGGTGGCAATGAGGACCGTGCCCACTGTGTTGACTCTGACCTCAAGCGTCGCATTGCCATTGCTTTCGCGTTTAGCGTAGAGCATGTAGCCGCTCGAAGTGCTCGGGTTGGTGCTCGTGGCAAGGAAATGGATGTCTCTCTCGGTGCTCTGCTGCCCCATGTAGAGGTTCATCTTCCATGACCCAGTTGAAATCGACGTGGCCGAGTAAATCTTGACGATGCTGTTAGCGTTCGGGCGCAAATAGCCGTTCGTCACGATCCACTCGCCTGAGTTAAACGTCCAGGCGGGATTGGTGGTAAGGTCGGAATTTGAAAAGTTGTCCTCAAACGAGGTCGAGGAAATAGTTATCGAAGTCCTGGAATCGGTCGAGACGTTGACCTTCGTGCCGCTTCCAAAATCGACGCTCGACGTGTCCAGCATCGTGACGCTGGATGGCTCGACGCTCCCCGGCGTGATGCTGCCCGTCATCGCCGCGAGGGCGCCTTGCGCCGTGTAGTTGCCGGCGTCCCAGTCCGTCTTGTCGGTCAGGATGACGTAGCGCGCCTTGCCCGAGAGCATGGCGGCTACCGTCCGCTCCAACTTCTTCGATATCCGCTTGACGTTGCCGGGCGCGCCGTCCATGACGTAGATGTGGTTGTCGGAGGCCTTGAAGTAGAGCTGCCCTTCGGCGATGACCCAGGCGCTGGGGTCCGAGATGCCGACGTTGTGGGCGATGTCGTAGTACTCGGCCTTGAACTGGTCGGTGATGTCGAACCCGCCGATTGAGTACTCCTTGAAAACGATCACCCGCCCGTTCAGGAACGCCAAGCCGGTGATGCGGTCGCCGTTGCGGCCGATGTCCTCGGTGAAGGCGTCCACCTTGTTGATGCCCACCTGGAAGTTGTCGAAGTCGCCGGACTTCCCGACGTAGAGCCGGTTCAGGAAGTCGGTGGTCCCGGCCACGAGCTGGCGGTCCTGGGTGAAGACCGAGAACTTCCCGTTGGGGTAGCCGTCGCCCTGCAGCGTCTCGTTGGTCCACGTGGTGCAGTCGTACGAGAACGGGAGCCCGTTGCCCGACGTGAAGCAGTACGCGAACCCGTCTGAAATCGAGCAGTACAGCCGCTCCCCAGCCGCGAACGTGGACACCGCCACCGCCGAGGCGCTGTTGATGGAGCGGTAGACCGTGCCCGCGGCGTCGATGGCGAGCAGGCACTCGTTCCCGTTGGGCGCCTTGAAATCCACGACCGACAGCACCTGCGTCCCGGTCGGCGAGACCGTCAACGCCGGCTCGTACCCGTCGCGCTTGCGCACCCCCGTCCCTGTCCGGTTGCTCTCGACGTTCAGAGCGTCCTGCGCCTCGCACTGCTCGATGGCCGCCGGGTCCACGGCGTTGTTGATGCCACAGAACTGGGAAACGGTGACCTGGCCCGGGACCTGAGCGAGGCCCGGGAGCGCCAGCAGGACAGCGAGGAGGCCGGTCAGCGTACGCGGCCCCCGGTCATGCGGATGGGAGCACGCTGGGTGTTCTTGAAGTAGTCGCGCGCCTCGATGGTCTTGTCGGTGTACTGCTTGAGCAGCCCGGCCCGCTTCGACAACACCTCGGGCGTCGCGATCTCGTAGCCCATCGCCAGCCAAGCCGCGTAGCACGCGAGCGCGATGTGGTACCCGGCCAGCAGGGTGTAGCCGTTCAGCGGCGTCGAGGAATCGGCGGTCAGCTCGGCCGGCAGGGGGTAGTACGTCAGGACGAGGTTCGCCCCGGCGTCGTTGGCCTGGGGGATGGGGTAGAGCAGAATCTTCTTCTGCGCATCCTCGGGGTCGATGACGTAGTACTTGGGCGTGCCGTTCTCGTCGTCCCAGCGGTCGTCGGGATTGTCGGCCGCGAGCTTGGCGCGGGTGATGGGCTTGAGCTCCAGCCCCTTGTGCATGACCAACCGCTCGAAGAGGAAATCGCTCGGCAGATCGTAGGTCGCGGTCCCGTCAACCGTCGTGATGGTCGCGGCGTCCTTCCAAAGGGCGTTCGTGTCGAACACGAACTGCTCCTGCGCGCGGTTGATGAGGTCGTCGTACTGCGTCGAGGTGAGGCGCGTCAGGTTGGGGTCGCCATTGAAGAGCGACGCGAGCGTGCGGACTTGGCCCCGGTTCATGCTGCCCCCCCGACACGCACCGCGGCGCCCTGCTCGCCCGGCGCCTCTTCCTCGAGCGCCATGCCCACCATCTGGTGCGCCTTGAGCGGGATGTCCGGCGCCGGCGGGACCTCGCCCACCGGGCCGCGGGCGACGATCTCCCGCAGGGCCTCCACGTACTGCCCCGCGATGGCGTCCACGTCGAACGCCGTCGCCACGCGCCGGGCGGCCGCCTTCCCCATCTCCTTGCGGGCTTTCCTGTCCCGGATGAGGGTGTCGATGGCATCCCAGTACTGCGGCCGCGTCTCGCAGAGCAGGCCGTCCACGCCATGGGTGATGGTCTGGGCGAAGTGCCCGACCTTGGCGGCCACGGTTGGGATGCCTAGCGCCGAGTACTCCAACCAGCGCAGGTTGGACTTCCCGCGGTTGAAGGCGTTGTCCACGAGTGGCGCCAGGCCGATGTCGAAGTCCTGGTCCGCCAGGTGCTGCGGATAGCGGTGGATGTGGGCCCACGAGTAGACGGTCTCGATGCGCTGCTTCCCCTTGAAAAACTCGGGCACGCCGTGGACGAACACGAACACCGCCTCGGGGTGCTCGTCCAGGACCCGCTCCACGGCCGGCCGCAGGAGCTCCAGGTCCTCGGTGTGCGAGGCCCCGCCGGCCCATCCGATGCGCACGCCGCCCTTGGACTTGCGGCGCACGCGCCCCCAGAGGGCGCTGTCTATGGCGTTGGGGATGACCACGCAGTGGGGGTTGAACTCGGTGTAGAGCTCCGCTAGGTAGGGCGTCGTGACGATGACCGCGTCGGCCGCCTTCATCTGGGCGATGGCGAGGCGCCGGAACTCGGTCCCGGGGGCATAGAACGGGCTCGCCGGGTTGTACTCCGGGGTCGAGACGATGTTGTCGTCGAGCTCCATGCAGAGCAGCTTGTCGGGATAGGCTTCCCGCACGGAGTAGAAGACGTCCAGGGCGGCGAGCGTGTGGACCATCTGGAACACGATCACGTCGGCCTCGCGCACGTAGGCGTTCATCTCGGAGAGGATGCGGGCCCGGTACTGGGGGTCCACCACCTCCCTCTCCCAGGGATGGGTCTCGTTGAGCTTCTTCTGCCACCACAGGACGGACGCCTGCGCCAGGCCGCGGCGCGCCATGGCCTGGGCGAAGTTGTAGAGCCGCCAGTAGGCGATGCCGGAGTTGGACGTCTGGACGAATAGGACCTTCAGCACGCGGCCCCCGCCGGCGCCGCCAGCCGGGCCCGGAAGGCCGCCTTGGCCGCCTGGACCTTCTTCTCGTCGCGCTGCGCGCTGATGCCGGTCTCGAGTTGTCGGTAGTCCGTGACCACCCCGGGGATGAAGTCGAAGCGGACGCCGGCCTGCGCCGCCGCCAGTTGCTGCGCCCAGTCGTCGATGCCCAGGTCCGCGATGTCGCCCGATTCGTAGGGGAAGCGCGCCGCCAGGGCCCGGGAGTAGGCCACGGTTGAGTGGACGATGCGGTTGACGCCCTCCGCGAGCGCCCGCTCGAGGCGGAACGGCTCCGCCCGGTGCTCCCCCACCAAGGTCCCGACCGCGTCGATGACCGCGGCCGAACCGAAGAGGAGCAGGTCCTCGGCGCCGCCCATCTTCTGGGCCGTCATGCGCGCGCGGTGCGGCCGCGCCAGGTCGTCGGCGTCCAGCACGCAGATGATGTCCCCCTCCGCGCTCTCGTTGCCGATGTTGCGGGACGCGGAGCGCCCCAGACGCTCGGGATTCCGGACGACCCGGACCCGGGGGTCGCGGAGCCAGTTCAGGTACTCCGCGGTGCTGTCGGTGGAGGCGTCGTCCACGATGACGGCCTCGACCTCGCGGTAATCCTGGCGGAGGACCGAGTCCACGGCGTGCGGGAGCCACGCCGCGCAGTTGTGGCTGGGAATGACGAAGCTGACATTTTTCACTGGGCCTCCGCGGGCAGCGCGCCCGCCAACGCCGCCCGGAGGCGGTCCGGCGAGAGCGCCTTCTCGTAGTACGCCCGGGCCTCGGGGTTGGTGGGGCGCCTGGAGAGCGCCCGCACCTTCTCCACCATGGCGGGGATGAACAGGTCGGCCTTCTGGGTGTCGTTGACGAACCCCGTGTATGGCTGCTCGATGTTCGAGATCACGTGCCGCCCGGTCAGGAGCGCCCGCTTGACCGTTGCCGTCATCGTCCGGTCGGGCATGAAGTGCAGGACACCGGTGTACTCCTCGATGTTGGCGGCCGTCGTCGGCACGTCGAGGACGATGTCCGGGAGCGACTTCTCGAGCGCCACGAACGCCGCGCCGTACTGGTGGGACGTCTCCACGAGCCACCGCGGCCGACCCGGGAGGGCCGGCGACTGGTCCGTGTTGGTGAGCGGCAGCGGGAGGACCGTCACCTCGAAGCCGGCGGCCTTCATCATCTCCGCCGCAGGCTTGTCCTCGACGAACTGGCGCGCGCAGATGCGGTTCAGGAGCGCGGCCGTCTTCTGGATGTCGATGAGGCTCACGCGGTGGTAGAGGTCCAGGATGTTCTCGGCGGTCCAGAACAGGTGCTTGACCGTGCGCGCGTCGCGGAACACGAAGGCGTGCGCGCCCGCGTCCTTGACGAGCGAGAACCCCACCTGGATGATCGCCCGGTAGTGGTTGGGCTTGTCGTTGGGGATGTCCTGGTAGTCGGCGTCTAGGAGCTTGGCGAGGCGCACCCCCTCGATGTGGTTGCCAATGGCCGACACGCAGACATCCCGCGCCGGCAGGCCGTGCTTGCGCCGCACGGCGTCCATGCGCTCGAGCCACACCTCGGGCCTGCAACCCTGTCCCGAGATGGACGTCGGCGTCGGGTAGGCCGTGGCGAAGGCGTACCCGGGGATGAACCGCCCATTGGCGCCCCGCTCCACCACAGAGAGCCAGAAGTCCCAGTCCTGGAGGGACGCGAGCGCCGGATCCCACGGCGCGGCGAACTGGCGGCGCACCGGGAAGCACGCCGAGATGTAGTTGCGGACCCGGAGCGTCCATGGGTCGAACGGCTCTGAGGCGATGCCGCCGCGCTCCTCGAGGAAGCGGTACCCGGAGTAGACGAACCCGGCCTCGGGGTGCCTGTCGAAGGAGTCCACCCAGGCCTGGGCCGTGTGGGGCTCGATGACGCAGTCGCAGTCCCAGAACACCAGGAACTCGCCGCGCGCGAGCTCCGCGCCGGCGTTTCTGGCCGCGCAGGCCCCGCCGTGGTCGATGGTCCGGACCGTCGCCGGGGGGTTGGAGCCGAGCAGGACCTTCTCCGCGGCCTGGCGGGCGGCCTCGTCGGGGCCGTCCAGCACCAAGATGACCTCGAAGTCGCGGAAGGACTGCGCCCGCAGGGCCTTCAGGGCCTTGGTGAAGACCGCCAGGTCGGGGCGGTAGACGGGGATGATGAACGACAGACGGGGGCTGCTCACGCGGGAACCTCCAGGAACGTCTCCGCCTCGGCGCGCAGCGCCAGGAACTCGGGCGGGTACTCCGCGGGCAGGAAGCGGAACCCCTGCCCGTCCGTCAGGTGAACGCGGGGGTGGTGCGGTGCGTAGTCCTGCGCGGCTGCCGGCGCCCACCCCTGCGCCAAGAGGGCCCGCTCCATCCGCTCCAGACGGCGCCTGTAGGGACGCACGTCCGAGAAGTGCATCACCTCGATGCCGCTGTCGGGGACCTGGTAGGGGTACCGCTCGATGGCGCCGCCGTGGTGGTCGTGGGTGTCCCCAGTGATCTCCCGGAAGTAGACGTCCTCGTTCTGGGCGCCGTAGTGCCCGAAGTAGTGCGCCCCGAGATCGGGCCGGCGCAGCCGGAAGATAGTCTTCCAGATGTCCCCGCGCCCCTCCGCGATGCGCAGCAGTTCGTGCCCGGGGTCGCCGGCGTAGGAGTCCATGCGCACGAACTGCGCCACACCCTCGCGCGCGGCGGCCGCGCGGATGGCCTCCGGATTGACGACGTGCATGTCGGGATGAAGGAACCAAGCCCAATCGGACCGCACCTCGCGCAGGCAAGAGTCAAACAGCGCCACGTAGGCTCCATTCAGGTCGGCCGGGTCGCGGTCCTTGAAGAGGCGAATCTTCGCGCCGTCGTGGTGGGTCTCCCGGATAGCCTCGAGCAGGTCGAGCGTCCCGTCGTTCGAGTTGCCGTCGAAGAACACCATCTCATCGACGTGCGGGAGCAAGCGCAGGACGTGCGCGCCGATCCATGGGCGCTCGTTTTTCGTGATGATGAACGTGCCGATGCTCATGCGACCGCCACCGCGTTGACCGAGATGTCGAGGCCCATCACCGCGTCCGTCATGGCGCTGGCGTCGGCCACGCCGTAAGGGAACCGCCGAACTCGGCGCGCGGCCGAGAAGCCGGCGTCGTCAAGCGCCTTGCGCAGGGTCGGGTAGGTGAAGGTCAGGTAGTGCGTCTGCTCGGGGTACCGCTGCTCCCCCCATCCGTGGAACACCAGCCAGCGACCGAGGAAGCCGCTGTTCATGTAGAGCTTGGCGATGCAGTCGAAGTCGGGGACAGACACCAGGAGCCGGCCGCCGGGTACCAGGACACGCCGCCACTCCTGCAGCACCGCCACGGTCCGCGTCAGCGGGAAGTGCTCTAGGATGTTGGAGGCGTAGATTTCCTCAACCGAGCGGTCAGCGAACCGGCCCAAGTCGGCGGCGTCGGCGACGACGTCCACGTCCTGCTCCGGCCGGATGTCCACGTTCAGGAACCCAGGGATGCGGGTGCGTCGGCACCCCAGGTTGAGGCGGACGGCCGCGGTCGCTATGGCCGCCGTCATCTACCCGTTCCTCCGATCGAACGCCCGCTCGGCGGCCTCGATGCGGTCCACGTGGTCCTTGAAGCGCCACGCGACGGCGCGGGCGCTAGCGAGGCGGGACCGCTTGAGGCGTCCCCTGTACCGACGGCGCGCGCGCTTCACGTAACCGCCCTCCCCGCGTGCCTTTGGGCCGCCAGATGAGCGTTGAATTGGTCCAGGACCTCGTCGGTCAGTTGGGCCTCGGTTCGCTGGCGCGCGCTCCGGTAGGCCTGGAAGGTGGATCCGCAGGAGCACCAACCCGACGCCGGGTTGCTGATGAGGAGCTCGTGGGTCATGCCGGCAGACCATTGCCCCACCTGACGGCGAGCTCGAACGGTTCCCGGCCGAAGAAGTCGGCCAGGGCTTTCGTGGCCGCCTTGGAGCCCAGGACCGCCTTCTGGCCGTCCAGGACGCCCGCGGACTGGCCCGGGGCGATGCACCCGAGGAGCTGGCACTTCTTGCCCTTGGACTCGTCGCCGGCCCAGTTGGCCGAGTGGATTTGCACGTTGGTCCGGCCCGGCGCCTCGGCGTCCACGTCCATCTCGTAGCACTCGCCGTGCTTCAGGGAGTCCTTGCGCCAGCGGAAGGTGTAGGTGCCGGCCGGGATGCAGGAGGCGCCCTTGGCGTTGTCGCGCCAGGGGAGCTCGAGCGTGCGGACCTGGAACGCGCCTTCGTCCGAGGAGAGGATGCCGAACGTCCCCTCGTCGTCGGTCGAGGTCCGCAGGAGGGTGGCCTTCTTCACGGCTTGGGCAGCTCCTTGGGCGCGGCCGGAGCCGGCGCGTCCTCCTTGGCCAGGCTGTCGATCTCCCGGTCCAGGGCCTCCTCTACCTCGTTGAGCATCGCCTTCACGGCGGCCGGGTTGCGCTTGACGGCCATCCGGACCAGGGGGAACTTCACGGCCAGCCGGAAGGCTTTGACGGCCATCTCCGCAGGTGGGACGACCATGGCGGCCACGTAGCCGCCCGCCGCCGAGCCGGCCACGCTGGCCAGCAGGGCCTTGTTCTGAGCGGCCAGGTCCATCAACGCGGTCAGGTCCATGCTACCTCCCGAGCTCCGGGCGCCAGGTGAGGGCGAGCTTGCGCTCCCTGGCCCCCTTCTCTTCCAAGACCAAGACGGCCGACCCAGGCGAGGTAGCCGAGACCTTTTCACGGACCTGCTCCAGGGCGGCAGAACGGTAGACCTCCACCTTCGGGAGGCAGGCCAGGGGCCGCAGGGCCGCGGGCACGGGGAAGATGCCGGGGCAGGCGTAGCTGACCCAGGCGGCCTGGTAGACGGGCTCGCAGGCCGCCCCCACGCGCTCCAGGAGGCCCCGGGAGGTCTCCTGCTCGAGCGCCAGGTCCTGCCGCAGGGCCTCCGCCTTGAGGTCCGCGTAGGCGTAGCCCATGGCCGAGCCCGCCAGCAGGAGCAGGAGACCCTTGAGGGCGTTCATTTGCCGAACCCCACGGAGGCGGCGAAGCCGACGTAATCCCGCCAATCCTCCCACCGGAACTTGTCCTGGATGAGCGGGACCCGAATGGTCGGCCCGAACCAGATATCCGGGAGCTTGGCCCGCTCGATGTGGGCCAGCGCCCAGGCCGAGGACCAAAGCCGGCCAGAGAGCGCCGGCAGGTTGAGCGTCAGGGGGACCAGGGGGTGCCCGCCCAGGTCCGTCCCCTCCCAGCCGATGCCGGTGCGGGCGTAGCGGACTTCCCCGGAGCGGTAGGTCCAGATGGGCAGGTAGGCCCCGGCCCCCTTCTTGAGGCTCAGGGTCAGCGTCCCGATGGCCTGGGCCTCCTTGGCCTTCTCGGCGGCGAGCTGGGCCAGGCCGGGGACGGAAAGGAGGTCAGAAGCCGCGGCGGGGGCGGCGGTGAGCAACGCGGTAAGCAGGAGGGCTTTCATTGGTTCCTCTTGAAGTCGTCGATTTTCTTCTCGAGCGCATTAAAGCGTTGGTCGAGATGTGATTCCAGTTTCTCGATGACGTGGGTGAGCTCCGCGCGGGTGGCGTATTCCTTGGCGTCCGAGAGGCGGTCGGCGGTCACGCGGTCGCGCAGTTCGTCGAGCTTCTTCCAGAGGAGACTCAAGGAATCGAACTTGCCGCGGAGGAATAGGAGCAAGAGCGCCATCGCCCCGCCGGACGTGGTGAGGGCGGTTCCGACGGTGGAAATGGCGTCGGGGGCGGCTTGGGCAACGGCGTCAACGATAGGGGCGTCGATCACTTTGGAAATCCCTCCTTGCTCATGTCACGCCTGCGCCACCCATCCTTGCACTCCTGCCCGCTCGGAGGCACGGTCCCCGGCCAGTCGTCGCACCGAGCCCCGCCCTCATCGTACCCAGCGCAATGGGCGTACTCGTGATGCGCGGCCTTCATGCCCGCCTCGTCGTCGGCCTGCATAATCCAACACTTCTTCCCGCGCTTGTGACAGCAGGCGTCCACGGTCAGTCCGGTGCGGGGGTGGAAGCGGCAGGCTTTCTCGATGTGGTCGCGTTGGCAGACAACGGGGAAGATACGCGTCCCGTTGAAGTAAAAAGGCGAGAGAGGCGTACACTTCTTTGGGGCGCACCCCGCCACCCCCCAAACCAGAATCCCCGACACGATTGCGGCGGCGAGGAGGCGGGGGTCGCGGTTCACTTGGCCCCATCCATTGTCAACTTCGCGCAGGCGTAGGCCCCGTTGACGAAGACCCGGCCCATCGGGCAGTTGGGAACGACGGCGGGGCACTTCTCGGGCGTACACTCCGTAGTAACCGTGTGGGACGGCATCCCCAGGTCGCCGCGCGGGAGGATAAACCCATGCGTCTCGACGGCCTCGCACTTCTTCTCCGTCTCCCCCGCCGCCTCTAAGAGAGCGCGGCCCAGGGAGGCGGCTTCGTCGCGGGTCAGGACGGCATGAGCGAAGCGGTTTGAAACACCGCCCGCCCGTATCTTTATCTCGCTCTCGCTTGCCGTGAGGACCACTTCAAACGGGCTGAACTCTCCGACACCTTCCAGCTTCCAAACCCGCTGGGTGACAACGGAGACAGCCGCCGACGCCGCCACCCCGAGGAGCGCGACTAGGGCTAGGGGGCGCATTACTTCTTCTCCAGCTCCGCAACGCGCTTGCGAAGCGTCTGCAACTCCTTGACCACCAGGGCCAGGACCGCGTTAGGGTCGATGCCCGAGAGGCCCACGCCTGCCGGGATAACCGCCTGCGGGGATACCTCGTTGACTTCCTGGGCGATGAAGCCGATATGCTCCCCGGCGTCCCGGCCCGTGCCCTTCTTCCAGCGGTAGGAGACTGGCCGCAGGGAGTCGATGGCCTTGGGGTCGTAGCGGAGCGAGGCGATGGACGCCTTGAGGGAGCGGTCTGAGGCCACGCACCCGTCGAACACGCCCGCCGCGTCCGTCGTGACTCCCGTCGCGCAGGAACGCGCCGTGGTCTGACCGAGGCTGGCCGTGTAAGCCCCGGTGGAGAGCATGAACGTGGGGCCGAAAGTCCCCGTAGCCGCCGTGACGCCGTAGTTGACCTGGAAGTTCCCGGTGTTTGTGAAGCGCCCGCGCTCGGCGTCGGCGGTGCCGAATACGAGCGGGAACGCCCCGACTTGAAGCCACCACGCCTCGCTGGCACGGGAGGAATGCGCGGGCGGGAAGCGGCCGAGGAGCATCCGGCCGCCCCCAGCCTTCGCCTCGTAGATAGAGGCTGAGCCCGAGGCGTTGCTGTTGTTTTCGAGGACCATGAACGTCTCGTCTGTCCCGGTGTCGAGAAGTTGCAATTCTTGACTCGGGGCGGGGTCGCCTATGCCGACAAACCCGCTGGCCCCTTTAACCACGAGCGAGGAAGCCCCGATTGCGAAGTCATCGTCGGCCTCGATAGCCGCGCGGGTGAACCCGCCCTTCTGGAACAACGTCTGTTGTCCGAGGGGAGCGGTGATGCTGAGGTCGGCCCCTGCCGGGCTTGTCAGGGTCGTGAGGGTGCCGCTAGTCGCGGTGACGGACGGCCCCGCTCCGATTCCGTTGGCGTTCAAGGTGGAAGTGAAAACACCGGAGCCCAACGCGGTCAGGTCGCCCTCAAGACGCTCGGGACCCATGACGGTATTGCTCGTCTTGAGGACGGAGCCGCCCTCGACTGTGAAGGTGCTGGCGGTCAGCAGGGAGCCGCGCGCCGTGACCGAGGCCCCGGTGAACGTCACGATTCCGGCGAGTGTCGGGATGGTGCCGCTGGACGCCGTGATCGAGGGACCGGCTCCCACCCCGTTGAAGTTCGCGGTGGAGAGCGAGGCGATGGACCCGAGCGCGTTGACCGACGCGCCCTGGATGAGGAGCCAGCCGCCCACCTTGAAGTTCCCGGTGGACTCGCCGTAGGCCATCGTCACGTTGCTGAACGAGGCGTTGCCGCCGTCGGTGTGGGTGCCTGTGGATGAGGAGGACGTCGGCGCGCTGATGTCGATGGCGAGCGCGGGAGCGGCCGGCGCCAGAAGCGCCAATCCCAGGAGCAGAGCCCTCATCCTAGTTCACCTTCCCGTCGAGGCAGCGCATCTCGCACGTCGCCACCGTGGGCCCGCAGGTGAAGTACCACAAGCCGGTGAACGAGCCGTCCAGGGAGAACGTCGCGGTCGCGGTCAGGGGCGCCCCGAAGTTGATGTTGTCGTGCAGGAACGTCGAGTCCCCGCGCTGGGTGGCCGAGACCGTGCCGATCCACACCGTGGTCCCGGTGTTGTTGACGCAGAGCCCGTCGGGCCGCTTCATGTCGGCGTCGAAGAATGCCGTCCCGGCCACGGAGGAGCCTGTAACTTTGCGCATGGCCGGGTACTGGCCGCGCTCGATGCGCATGGCCGCGTCCCACCCCTGGTCCGCCCGCGCGCCGCCGACCGCGGCCATCACCACCGCCGCGACCACCAGGCCCGCCAAGAGCCGCCCCAGCTTGTCGAATCGCTCCATGCTCTCCTCCGCCTTCAAAGTCATGACCTCAGAGCCGCCCCCGGGTCGCCCCAGGGGCGGGTGCTTAGGTCACGTCTACAACCGCTCGTGCGTGGCCAGGATGCAGCCCGCCGAGACGTTGGTCACCGCCGCCACGCCCCGCACCTTGAAGGACAGGTACGAGTAGAGGTTGAACGGGTTGGACGAGTCGGGGCCCTTGACGGGGATGATCTTCACCCCGCCGTCGAGCTCCGTCACGGCCAAGCACCCCATGCCCACGATGGGCGTGAGGTTGACCGAGTGCGCGGCCACCGCGTAGCGCGGGCAGTTGGGCGACTCCAGGATGGTCACCTGGTGGACGACCCCGACCGCGTGCTTGTACATCGACTCCTGCGGCCCGCCCGCGTAGTTGACGTGCCACTGCTTCCAGTCCGCGTTGCCCAGCATCGTCCCGATGGCGTTCGGGTGCGCGATGCCGACGTACTTGCCGTCGGCCATCGGGTCCACCGCCAGCCGCTTCAGGCGCACGACCGCCTTGCGGATGCCGATGGGGCCCAGCCGGGATGAGATGGACGGCGCGGTCGCCGAGACGGCCGATAGCCTCGTCGCCGACGTCCCGAACACGAACGGGAGCCCGAACTGCCGGCTCTTGTCCGTCGTGCCCGTGTTCGCCGCGAACGACGACGCCGTCGACGACATCCACGCGGACAGGATGCCGGTCTTCGTGCTTCCGAGCTGGCCGACCTGCGCCAGCACGTTCTTGAAGACCGCCAACTGCACGATGTTGTCCACGGTCAGCGCCGCCGCGTGCTCGAGCTCGCGGAGCGCCCCCTCGGCCACCGGAGCGATGGACGTCAGCTCCAGCAGCTCCGTGAACTTCACCGAGCGCCCGTACGAGGCGATGGAGACGTTGACCCGGCGGGACGAAAGCGTGACCGCGCTGTTGGCGGACGACTCCGCCAGCGTGGACGACGCCGCGGCCAGCTTCTGCCAGCCGTTGAACGTGATCTGCTGCCCCGAGCCCTCCGGCAGGGGGTACTTGTCCGCGATCTGGTAGAACCAGGTCTTCTCGTGCAGCGTCTTGATGAGACGCCGCTCGAAATACGACATCAGCAGGTTGTCGTTGTTGACTATGCTGGTGTTTTGGTCGGCCATTTACCTCTCAACGCCGTTTCTTGTGGATGGGCGGCAAGCCCTGGGACGCCCAGAAGGCGTCCTCCTGGTCCGGCGTCATCCCAGCGGTTGCCCGCGTGATGGCGTCCGGGTCGTTCAGGTTCAGGGCCGGCTGCGCCGGGGCTCTGGGCGCCGCGGTCACTGGCGGCGGCGGTGCTGTGACCGGCTTTGGGGTCGGCGTCGAAACCGACGCTCCGAGCCTGCGCTTCATCTCCTGGTCGCCGAGGTGCTGGCGGTAGGCCTCCGTCCACGGCATGGGGCTCTGGTTGATCCACGGGCGGTCCTGGCGGAGGCGGGCCAGCGTCTCGAAGCCCTCCCCCGACAGCACCCACGGGTCGGTCGCGGCGATGCCCTGGAGCTCACGCTCGCGCTTGGCGAGCTCGTTCTCCTGCATCAGCCCGTCCATGTCCCTCCGGGCATCCTGGTAGCCGGCCTCCTTGGCCGCGTGGAACAACCGCGCCAGAGTGGGGCCGACGCCGTGCCTCTGGATGTCCGACTCGATCTGGGCCTCGAACGCGACCGGCGCGGCGGGCGCCGGCGCTGACGCGGGTGCGACGGCGGCCGGGGCCTGGAAGTTGTCCGGCATCCCTTGCCTGGCCCGCTGCAGGTCCGCCTGCTTGCGTCGGAGGTCCTTCTCGAGCTCGAGGAACTTCGCCAGTGCCTCTTGCGCGTGCGCAGTGGACTTCGCCAACTTCTCGGTGTCCAGCTGTCCGTCCGGCGTCATGAACTTCTGCGGCACCGCCGGCGCCGGTGCGGGCGCGGCCGGCTCGGGGGCCGGAACGGGCGTTACCGCGGCCGGTGGCTGACCTTCCGGTTGCGCGGGCGGCTGTTCCGGCATGGACGGGGGCGACGGCGCGGCCGGCGCGGGAGCCGAAGGCGGCTGCCCGGCCTTGAGGAGCGCGATGTCCTTGGCGAAGTCCTCGGGCTTCCCCGAGAACCCCGTCTCGACGCCGCGCTTCATGTCTACGACCACCGCCCCTGGTTCTGCGCTCATGACGCACTCCCGGGTTGTCCCTCATGGGGAGCCCTGGAACGACCCGACACCGAGGCCAGTGGGAGCCCGCCGTGGGTTGTCCTCTGGATCTCGGGTAAATTGATGCCGACGCGCAGGAAGGCGGTCCGGAAGGCGCGCTCCATGACGGTATCCGTCACCGCTTCCCCCGCCGCTGCGGGAACTCGAGCGCCGTCGCGCGCTCGCCGGGGAGGGTCTTCAGCCACTTGAGCGCCGCGTGCCGCGCCTGGTGCGCCTGGGCCGCCTTCCCGGTCTTCTTCTCCACCGGGAGGTCCACGAAGGCCTCCCAGTTCTCCAGCATCGCCTCGTCGATGTACCCGCAGAGCCGCACCCACCCGGGCTGGGCCTCGAGGGTCCGGAGCTCCGCCGCCTCCTGGGCCGGGGTCGTCATCGCGCCGCCTCCGCGCGCGCCGGGCGCCCATTGGGGCCCAAGACCGGCCCGCGGGGCCCGCCATTGGTCGGCGGCAGCGCCGGCATGTCCTTGGGTCCAGAGGCGGCCGTGCGCATGTCCGCGGCGGCCATCATCATCCGCTGCATGTCGTCCGGGGAGTGTTTGAGGGACCGCGGGTCCTCGTCGGCGCTCTGCACGATGCGGTCGAACACCGCCATGCGGTTCAGCCACGGCTCGCCCGCGAACTCTTGGTCGATGGACGAGAGGCGCGCCTGGCGCATCGCCTTGTTCTCCATCGTGAAGATGCCCTGCGGCGAGTAGAAGTAGTCGGCCTCGACCTGCTCCGGGGACAGCAGGACGAACGTCTGGGCGCGCTCCTCGCCGAGCGCGGCGATGACGTCCTCGGGCGTGAGGTTGGAGTAGATGGTCTGCCAGAACTGCCTGGCCACCGACATCAGGAACCCGAACTCCTGCAGCATCCCAATGTAGGCGAACTTCTCGTTGGCCGTCTGCCGGAGGATTTCCATCCCCCCCAGCGTCTGGTTGGCGTCCCTGACCTGGCCGGCCGTCCCGATGGTGACGCGGTTCGCCGACGTGCGCTCCTGAGAATACCGCTCGTACTCGATGACCTCCCGGTAGGAGGACTGCGTCACGTCCGGCATGTCGATGACCTGCAGCGCTTGGCGGACGTCCGTAACCTTGTTGCCCTTGAGGCGGACGCATCCGCCCGGAGAAGATGTGAAGTCCTTGGCGTCGACCACGGCGGCCTCGATGACGGCGAACATCTTGTTCATCACCAGGGCGACGTTGTCGATGCGCTGATTGACCGTCTCGTTGACGAGCGCCTGCATGTCCTTGAGCATCTCAGGGATGCCGCGGGCGTAGAAGCGTTGGTTGACCGGCATGTAGTCGGCCTTCAGGATGGGCGGCTCGGCGTCGTACTCCGAGGACGGCTCCTTCGCCAGGACGCAGTCCTGGTGAAAGATGATGCGCGCGGCGAGCAGTGTCTCGGGGTCCCCGTGGATGGCCTCGGGCGGCAGGATCCACTTCTGGGGGACCTTGCAGAAGAACTCCTTGAACTCGAACACCCGGCCGTAATCCGTCCGGCGCGGCGCCATGTCCGCGATGCCGCGGTCGGACTCCACGGCCAGCTTGTCATCGGGCTCGGTCTCGCTTGTCTCCTCACGACGCAGGCGCGTGAGCGCGTCCGGGTTGTAGAACCCCGCCTCGACCTTGCGCACGACGTCGTCGTAGGTCTCGCGGAAGCGGTAGGCGATGGGGCTGCCCTTGACGCCCAAGGCCTTCGGGTCGGGGAAGATGTCCCAGATGGACAGGGCCTCGAACCGCGTGCCGCGGAAGGTGATGACCTCGGCCAACTCCTGCGACCACCCCGCGAGCCTGGGCTGCGGCGGGAGTTCTCCGCTCACGATGGCTGGGTCGTCCGGTGCCACCGGCGCGACCTGCGGCTGCCGGACCAGGCGCCGCTCGATGCGCGTCTCGTGGTAGACGCGCGCGAACCCGGAGCCGTAAGTGGTGACGTCGTCCAGGACCCTGTCGTACTCAAGCTCGAACTGCGTCTTCTCCATGTCCCTGGCGATGAGGTCCCGGATGTTGGGCGCCTGGTCGGCCGGTCCGGTCAGGATGGACCGGGGCTTCATCTCGATGATGGGCCGTGGGCCCATGGCGGTGCGGAAGAGCTGCGCCTTGATGGTCTCCCGGTGGGTGGCCGTCAGCGAGATGAAGGCCGTGGACATCCACGACTCCTTGCGCGCCTTGAGCGCGGGGTCGTAGATGCTGTCGGCGTTGCGCTGCCACGTGCGCCAGTCGCCCTCGAACGACTGCTTGCGCCAGTCCGACGCCGTCCGGAACCAGGTGTTACACCAGTCCAGGAGCTCCCGGTCGTTGTCCGGGTAGGCCTCCGAGCCGGGCGCTGTTGGCGCGCCCATCATGCCGGCGATGGTGGCCTCAGCCATTGCCCACCCCGTAGTGGAGGCGCTTGCGGCGGCTCCAGAGGACCGAGGCCTGCGGCTCCGGGTCGCGGGCAGCGACGGCGAGCGCCAGGGCGCAGACGCAGTCGTCGTGCATCCCATCGGGCGCGGTGTAGCGCACGCCCGTCCTGGTCGGCTCGTACTCGAAGGCCTCGAGCTCAGCGACGATGGGCCCCTCGGGATAGCTGACCTCGTCGCGCTGAATGGCGACGGCCAGGCCCTCCATCAGCCGCTGCTTGCTCTCCGAGGTGAACTTGTAGCCCTCGAGGTCCGACTCCGCGCCTGGCACGCGCTGCATGACCTCGAGCACGGGGTCCCCGACGCCGGTCGAGTCCACCAGCGCCGGCGTGTTGCGCACGCGCGCTCGGATGCGGTCCATCGTCTCGCGCCACGGCGCCTGGAACCGGTCGAAGTCGCAGACGGCCCCCTGCGCGTTCAGGCCCAGCACCACGGTCCAGTCGATGGACTTGGCCAGGTCCACGCCGTAGGCCACCGCCGGCCCGGGGCCGAGTGGGGCCACGCGCCGGCGGATGGCCGCCAGACCGAACGGGTTGCCGCCGTCGTCCGAAGGGATGCCCAGGTACAACTCACCGAAGATGGCCGCGGGCAGGTCCCGCCGCGCGGCCTCCACCTCGGACGCCGCGATGAACCCGGCGGCCACGGCCTGGGCCGAGATGAACTTCCGGTAGAGCATGTCCGGCTCGCCCGCCTCGGCCCGGCGGCACAGACGGTAGAACCAGTTGAGCCGCCCCTTCAGGTTGCCGATGATGCGCACCATGCCCTGGGTGTGGGTCAGCGTCGAGCGCACGGCCCACCAGGCCTCCTCGCGGAAGCGCGAGGCCTCGTTGATGACCGCCGCGCCCACGTCCTCGCCGTAGAGGTTGTCCGGCTTCTCGCCGGACTTGAACCAGATGACCCGGTCGTTGGCCAGCGTCAGCTTCAAGTCGGAGTCGTTGGGGTGCCGCAGCGCGGTCGGGATGGCGTCCTTGAGCCGGCGGTAGGCGATGGCCGCCTGCGGGTAGACGGGGTCGAGCCACCAGTAATTCTTGAACCGCGGCGCGATGGCCGCGTGCTCAAAGAGCCACGCCATGCCGGCGTGGTTCTTGCCGGTCTTGGTCGTCCCCTCGATGAGCCCGATGCGCGAGTCGTGGAAGAAGCCATCGGTCTGGTATCCGGCCAGCGGCGGCCGCGTGTAGCGGACCGCGCCGGCGTTACTCATGACGAGCGCCGCCGCGAGAGCCGCGATCACTGCCCACCTTCGCCGCCGCTCAGGGAGAGCGTGAACGCCATCGGGGCCCCACCGCTCTGGAGATCCACCGCCTGCGCCGGCTTGCCGAGAATGCGGTCGGCCAGGAAGTTGGCCCAGTCGAGGTCGCCGGCGATGGCCTTCTCCCACGCGACCTGCGCCAGACGCTGCGCGTTGGTCTGGCCGCCGGCCTTCTTCTCCCCGAGCTCCGCGAGCGCCTTGCCCAGCGAGGACTTCGGCCGGCCGCCGGGGTTCCCCGACGTCCCGGGCTTGAAAGCCGTGGGTGGCGCTTTCCGCTTCTCAGCCACCGCCGCACCGCCAAAGAGGCGCCCCCGGCCGCACTGTGCCGGGGGCGTGCGTCTCCAGGAACGCTGCTGAGGCGTGACCCTGGAGGAGATTGGCTGTGGTCATAAATTAGGCTCTCGCCCAGTCCACGCCTCAGCCCTTAAAGTTTAATCGGGATTCCGGATTTCTGCGGGAGCTCTGACAACTACTCGCGTTTTTCTCGACGAGGACCCTTATAGATATTTACGCTTTTTCCCCTTGCGCTGGAATCGTCCCGAGCGCGTATGGATGCCTTCCGGAGCGCCGCAGACGCTCCCTGCGCAACGCGAACCGCACGCAAGCCAGGGTCTTTTGTAGTCGTCCCGCGATCTCCTTCGGCTCAAGCCCGCGGTGGCGCCAAAGGCGGTAGACCGCGCGGTCAAAGCGTTGGGTGGACGGCTTCAATGGGGGACCATGCGGTACTCGTACCTATCGGGAAATTCTCCCCCGAATTGAACCAGTCTGATTTCGACAGTTTCGAACCAGACGATCTCGCCGTTCCCTAAAATCGGATACCAGGCGAACCAACGATTCCACCTCCTCAACCGCGCCTCTCGTTCCTCGTGACTCTCAAATCTCAGGCGCATTATTCCTCCGTCTGCTTTCAATGCGGAGCCTGTACCTCCGGTCACGGGCCTTAACTACGGCCCACAAGGAAACCCTGTGTACTACGAAGAGCGGAGAGGCGGCGATGTATGCTGTGGCCACCAGAGGCCAGAGTGTGATTGCGACGGTGGCTGAATCGCTCACCGAGTCTTCGTCTTCGTCTGGACCCATCGCCGCTCTGATGTAGGCTGCGACGGGAATACCAACCAACCAAGTGCCCATCACGATGATCCAAAGAAAAGTATCTGTCACTTTTTCGCCTCTCTGTTCTCAGACTCTGGGGGGGGGGGAGGGCCGCCGCAAACAAAGTCGCAAGCTCGTCCA
>ERZ1292632.490-Hain-H43-01um-R2-490-length-42758-cov-8_pt1 | contig 24305 bp, 46 predicted proteins | sample MGYA00564407_ERZ1292632 | MGnify/ENA primary metagenome ERZ1292632 (study PRJEB36523, sample SAMEA6512637) | groundwater metagenome | collected 2019-01-08 | study: AquaDiva: Metagenomics assemblies of 32 groundwater samples | reverse complement strand
CCAGTATTACTATAACCAGTATTATAATCACCAGTATTACTATAACCAGTATTACGATTACCAGTATTATAATTACCAGTATTATAATTAACATCTACTTTTATTTCTTCTACTATCTCTATTTTTCTACACACCGACTTCAGGTCAGACCCTGGGGTTTCTGGCAGGGCTAATACATCATAAGCTCTAACTTTGAATACTCTACCTGTATTATAATACGTCCAAACTCCGCTGGGATATTTACAGAAGTGAAAACCATTCTCGCATAATACCAATGGATCATTATTATTTAATTTATTCATTCCCATCTTGAACTGAAAATCTTTACAAGTTAGATCATCATTAAGTATCTTGTAGCCTTCTACTGGTCCAGCTATTAGTTTTTGTGTCTGCATACTCAGCTCCTATTAATTTATTTTAATAATATCAACTACTTACATGCTATAACATTTTGTTACAATTTTAACCGCTAATTTAAAAATGAAATGAAGTGGGATAGGCGATGAAGTACATTAATTATCTTGAGGCTGGATTACTTCATCATATTTTTTATGCGTTATAATCTTGGCCAATTGCTGATAGTTTACACAGCTTACTTCGTAAGAAGTATTCTACAGCATGGATATGTCATCTTTTGAATAAATACGCAGGATCTACTCGCACCTGTTCCAATTTATCTATGTCAGATTGAGGTACAATTTTATGCTTAGTGAGTGTCATAGTATCTCCTTTATAGATTTTCTAACTATTTAAGATAAGTATACAATGTTTCATTTTGAGGTAAGCAACAATCCTCCTCTTTAATCCAAGGCTTAACTTCTAGTCTTTTCCATAAGGAAGGGATAATAGGAACTTCATAAGGCACATCAGGATGAATATATAATCTACAGGACTTGTCTGGATATTGGGAGGCTATATCTGTCTGAAACATTTTAAAATGATGTATATCCAATTCATTAGATTTAGCGTGAAGGGTGTATTGAACCCCATCAACTAATCGAATAATCCTGTAGATACCAATCAATGGTTTAAACATAGCGGTATATAGATATAGCTTAAGGTTAGGATTGGTAGTTTTTAATTGGGCAAGTTCTTCTACTATGTGTAATGTCCTATCTAAATCTAAGAAAGGTTCCCCTCCAGTAATACATATAGCATCATAATTAACTAATGAATCTAAGTTAGTGTTAGGCATAGCTTTTTTAATCAGTGATGTATATTTGTTACAGCAGTATGAACAATCTTTATTGCAGTCAAATGTAATAATTAGTCTGGCGGTTTTCATAGTAGTCTCCTTATACAGCTTTATAAAGTTTATATATAAACCCATCTTGTATGATTTCTTTGGGCGGATTAGGTATAACTGCTGCTATATGAAACTCCATAGATAACTCATTAGGGGCCAAGTACGCTACACCGAGTGCACCAGATAGATACCACTCTCCTTTCTTAGGGCATCTCTTTTCTCCAGAGTACGTAAAGTATTCAGGATACTTCTTAGGATAAGGCGGCCTAGTAGACGCAAGGTTGAACTCTCCACAAGGGAATACTTTCATATAAACTCCTTAAATTAAAAGTCATCGTAACGCACATAATTTCTATCTCTGATATCAAAAGCGTAAAGATGATGTAGGATATTATCTTCTATTATTTTAATCTCTTTTATGATTGGGAAGTCCTCCTTTAAGTACTCAATTAGTTTTGTAATATTTTCTCCCTTTTTACCTATAAGTAATCCTGGTCGGGAAGTTGTGATGTGCACTAATGTCATTATTGTATTCTACCTTATGTATTGCAAGACTTTTTATTTCTTCTGTAGCAGCATCGAAGTTTTCATTATTCTTATCAAAGTAGAAGTATACAATTGATCTGGCTATTTGTTTTTCCATTTTACGCCTCCTGTTTAAATTATTTTGATATAACTAATCAACTAAACAAAATGGATGAGTAGTGAGAATAAGATCTTTAGGTAAGTCAGACTTACTATCAATTACTTTACATCTAAGTAAGTTGTGCTCAGTGGTATAGTATATAACAGGAACTCTTTTAAAGTCTCCTACTGTTATGTGGCCGGTCTTGGTTTCTACTATGCCAAATAAATCTCCCATAGTTACGCTCCCCTTATTTAAATATATTGGTTATAAGTTAACATACACTATTAGAATTGTGTATATATGGTTGTGCAGTATTATGTAGTGTATGTTATTGTTTTAGAATATCTAAAATGGTTTAGTATGGTATATATAAATATAAAGAATATTAAATGTTTATGCAATCAAAATATTTTAAAATCCATGTGTATATTTATACAATCAATGTGATATTCATATACTCTACTATACAGATATACACATAATCATATATCTTACTATACATATATTTATATATTCAAATAACTATATATGTATAATGTTTGTTATCGTTTAGCGTATATGTATCCTAAACACAATATGTATAATGTTTGTTATCGTTTAGCGTATATGTATCCTAAACACAAAAGGAATATACTACACATTATTATAAAAACGTAAAACATATAACCTCCTTTCATTTTAGATTTTCTAAAACTACTTTTGCTATGTTTATTTATGATGTATGTAACGAAATGTTATACACAAGATGTAGTGGTAGGTGGTTTTGCTAAAATATTTTTATCCCACCGACGGAGCAAGTTAACTAACTATGCTAAATCATTACATTTATTTTTTTGTAACAGTGAGATTATTTTGCTGTATTGTTCACAGTGATACCACAAGATGTAGTGTTACTGACAAGACTTTACCTCTCCTTCTGGCGTATAAGCTACAGATGCTCCAGAAGGAAACTGTATATACTCTACACCATTTATGCACTGTGTTGAATAGCCTGTGACATTTGCTATAGTTCTTTCGAATCTACCGCATCCAACTAAAATTAATACAGCGCCGATAATTAATATTTTCATTTATCTACTCCTTTCTATTTTAGATTTTCTAAAACGAAGCTGCTTTTGCAGAAAGCTTCTGCTTGCTTTTTCTTCGTAGTGAAACGAAGAGGCTAAAACATATTTACGTAAACCCTCAATGGCGATACCTTGCCGCTTCCTGGTGCATGTCGTTGCTCGTATGGTTACTACGAGTCGCCAGTAGTTGACACAAGATAACTTACTTATCATTGAGGGCTTAGGTAAAAAGATAGTTTACTTTTGTTTATTCTCTTATACATCAAGAGTATCAGTCAAAGAAACTATCAGAAGAAAGCTGTAGGATACTTCTTACTTAGTAGAAGTAAGCTGTAATCTTCATAGGAAGCATTGAAGCGTCGGTTGCTCCTAACCTATCTAATTGTTTTGTTTACAACTATACTGTCTTCTTAGGATGCTTTCATATCCGTAGCTATCGCAGGTTCCTGCGAAGGAACGAATTAACCCGTAGCATCTAACGTATCTAATTGTCTGCTTAAGATAGTGAGCATACTATCGCTGTTTAACCCACCACAGCTACGTAGTTTCTACGCAGGTCCTTGCGGACGCGTAAAGGCCACCGTTTTGTAAATACACCTTTTTATTAGGTAGTCGTGGTCACTTGCTATTGACGACTGGATTACACGCTGGTCATGTTTAAGCCTTCAGACTTATTCTATTTTGTTTTGTTGTGGAAGTTATTTTAGAAATTCTAAAACAGTTAAGTTCGTTATGGCCGACCATATAGATAATCTCTTATCAGTCTATTAGCGGCTACGCACCGATCCAAGGTAGAGCGATTCCATTCCTGTATATCCTTACCGCCCATCGATGTTGTCTTTGTTGGTAGTAGGGAATAGCAAGTATCTCTTCACGTAAAGCTTGTTAGCCGTTGGTTCAGTTTGTTACCTCGATAATAGACATAACGCCATAGTGTACATAGCAATACACGCCTGCCGGTCACCTTGCCCAGCATTGGACTTTATCCTCTGAGCTTTATTAAGTCTTCTCACTCAAACCGCAGCTTCTGATTAGACCTTACTATCAGTCTAATGGAACCTACTACGGCGTGTACTTTAATAAAGTTTATTCAGGACATAGATTTGTTAATCATATATAATCATCTATCGTTTTAGAAATTCTAAAACGGATTTCACTTTAAGTTCTGATTATCTACTTACGACTAACAATCATATTTAATTGTCTTTACGATTATTTTATTTGGTTTGTTTTGCCAGTAACCTCCATTATCTATTATAACATTTTGTTTTTTATATGGCAAGAACTTTTTTAGAATTTCTAAAATCATTTATTTACTTTTTATTTATTTTAAACTTTCTATTTTAGAAAATCTAAAATCTTTTATTTTAAAGTAATTAGGATTATTTAACAATAATCAAACAAGTAGGATAATATTCTTAATGTAAAAGAATAAAAATATAGGAGTATTTTCTTATTAAAAGAAAACAAAAAAGCCCATTAGATTTTATAATATATAAAATCTTTTAGGATAATTTTCTCATATACTTTGTAGAATATAATTATATATTTAAATAACTATACTCTAAAAAGTATATGAGAGGGAAATTAATCCCTCTCATATTGTGCCTACTTTCTAAGCACCTATTGGATTGAGAACGTCTTCACTTGCCGCCTTATAACCGAGCTTTGCAAGTACCTCATCCGTTGACATTCCAGCAAGCAAGGCCGCCTTTTCCTTTTCCTTTTCAGCATGTTCTTTATCAGATAGCTTTACTTGTATAATACTAATCAGGGCGTTAGTATCACCTATTGACAAGTCCTTTATATGGTTGTCAATATACTTTGTAAAGGCCGTCAAGCAGTCAACCTCTTTCTTTACTCCCTTCTCTTTCCCTTCGTTTCTCTTCTCACTTGCTGCACTGCTAAAATTATTAGCAGACTTCAAGTTACCCTTTGCAAGATATGCGAGCAAGGTCCCCTTTCCCCCAACTTCATAGGTATGGTTTTCCTTCAAGTCCTTGTATGCGCTGGCAGTACAAGGGGCCTTTACGACAAAAGACTTACCTAAATCCTGCCAGTCTTTCTTTTTCATACCTATAATTGCCGTATTAATCTTTGTATCTAAGGCAAAGGCAAAATTACACTTCTTGACGTGTTCAAGTGTTGCAACCTCGTCTATTCCTACAAACTCATTAAACTCTTTCTCTATACTTTGCAAGGTTGTAATATTCATTTTCTACCTCCGTTTATTTTAGATTTTCTAAAATCCAAGATTATCCTATTTTATAAAACAATTCTACACGCAATATCTTATAATAAGATAATCCTATTTTTTATAACTATATAATATAGTTACTTTGTCAATCTTTCAGGTCTTGACATTAACCTTTAAATTGTTTTTTCTTTTCCGTTTACACCTCCGTTTTTAAGTTTATAATCTTTACCCTTTACACTCTTTATCTCTTACTCTTAAATATATATTATCATATCCCTAAAAACTTGTCAAGCTATTTTTTCTAAAATTAAAACTTTTTCTAAAATCCCTAAACTCATAAACTGCCTTTTGACCTATTGCCATAATAGACATAATATAGTAAGTCTAAAAACTTGTCAAGCTTTTTATATACCTATACTATAGAACTATATTATATAGGTGTAAGGCATATTATACAGGGTATGTCAAGGTGAATGTTTACATACTATATAGGAGTATATTACCGTATATAGAGGTATATAGTCCTATTTACATACACCCTTAAAACAGGAGTATATTATAAGGTATATAGGGGTATAATAACATAATCCTAAATAGGGGGGGTATACGTGGTGGCTGACGGCGGGACAATTCCTAAGTATACGTTTCAGCTTAACCTCATTCTCTCACTGTTACAAATACTATTTTTATATAATGTTTATTTATACTTATTGCATATTTTAATAAAAATGTCATATATACTTTCTATGCTACTACGCACACCCTACTTTAAAATACTTCACATTGCTTGTTTCACAAGAAAACATTCTGTTTGCTTCTTGACATTACATATTATTTGTAGTATAATACGTGTATGAAATTCCTTATACAAACTATAGACGGAAAAATAAAGCATGATTTCTCTTTTACTCTTATCGAAGCAATAGGCTACCACAATTGGTACGGCCAAGACAGTTCATTTCAGTATGTTTTATCTGACAACGAATTACTGCCTAATTATATTCCCATCGGTAGCGTAGAGTTTGTGTCTAACTATCTTAAAACATACTTTGATTATACACCTAAACCTAAAAATATCCCAGATAAATTATTGGATAAACTATATACTAAAAGGAGGGTATTTAATGGTACAGAGAAAGATATTCACGAACTTAAGTTTGTAAAATCAAACGATAGTATAAAACACTTTACCGAAGAATGTGATAGCGCTCCTGTAGGTAATTATCAGATATCTGATATAATCGATATAGAAAGCGAATGGCGATGTTTTGTATATAAAAATAAATTAGTTGGATTACAAAACTATAGCGGTGATTTTTGTATGTTCCCTGATGTGCGATTAATTAATAAAATGATAGTCGAGTATTCAACCGCACCTATTGCATATACATTAGACGTAGGTATTAATACACATGACGGTACATTTATAATAGAAGCTCATGATTTCTTCTCCTGTGGATTATATGGATTCAGTGATCTTAAGATATTACCTTTTATGTTTTATAGTTGGTGGAGAGAAACTACTAATAATTTAGTCACTGTGAAAGAATTATTGACATTACATACTATTTATAGTATAATACGTGTATGAAATTTTAACTATTAATCATTAATCATAGGAGAAGCCGAATGTTTTACCCATTCCCAAGTATAGAGCAATATCGTACTGTTATTAAGAAAGTTAAGGAGCATACTCAATATATAGGAAAAAATATTGATGGTACTCCTATATACGACTATACTATAGCATTGCCTATACTTCGATACCAGGGCACTGTGAAACTCCACGGTACGAACGCCGCTATTATTAGGCATTCTGATGGTAATATCACATACCAGTCTAGATCGCGTATCATTACTCCTTTAGACGATAATTGCGGTTTTGCTGCTGCTATGTCATGCATAGATAAAGCTGATTTATTTAAATCGTTTAATACAGATACTGTGGTAGTGTATGGAGAATGGTGCGGGCGCGGTGTGCAATCTGGCGTAGCCGTTACTCAACTACCTAAAATGTTTGTTATATTCAAAATTAAAGTAAATAATGAGTGGGTAGATATGCGTCAATATCAGCATATCGAGTTGCCTGAATGTACCATATATAATATATATAATTTTAAGACTTGGGATCTTACTATTGATTTTAATAATCCACAAGATGTACAGAACGAATTAGCGAGTATCACTGAGGAAGTTGGTGCTGAGTGTCCTGTTGGGAAGCATTTTGGTATTAGTGGAATAGGTGAGGGCGTAGTTTGGTCATGTATAAATGAAGGATACAACCATAGTGATTTTGTTTTTAAAGTAAAAGATGAACGTCACACTGTTACAAAAGTTAAAACTTTAGCTGCAGTTGACGTAGAGAAATTGAACACTGTGAAAGACTTCGTTAATAGTGTTGTTACTGAAAATAGACTACGGCAGGGGTTAGATTATTTACGTGAACGCGGCCTAGAGATTGACGTAAAAAACACAGGGGCATTTTTAAAATGGTTGTATAATGATGTTATAAAAGAAGAATTGGATACAATAGAAGCTTCTGGGTTAGAGGAGTCCGAGATTGGAAAAGCTATTAGTGCGGAAGGAAAGAAATGGTTTTTTAATATTTTAAATTCTTGACTTTATCTGTAAACTATGTTATCATTGTTACTAATAATACGTAGAGGAGAAACAAAATGAAAACATGCTCTAATGGTCATCCAGAAATATCCTACTCAGACGACATCCCAACTTGTCCTGTGTGTGTAATGTGGGCTGAATTTGGTAATCTTGCCAACAAGGTTGAACGCCTGCAGAAGCAGATAGACAAGAGAGCCAAAATAGACGAAGCTGTTAAAATTATATATAGCACCTTAGAGAAGTAAATGATAGCAGAGATACTTATAGTAATTACAATTATAGGTTTTATATTTATTAGCATTTGGGCTTATCTATCATTGTTATAGTTACTGGAGATTACGTGAAAATAAATAGAGAATTAGTATATAATAAATTTAACGGTCATTGTGCATATTGTGGCTGCGCTATTCCTACTAGTAAAGACATGCAAGTTGATCATATTATTCCTAAATTATTGTTTAATAGTAGAATAGGCTACGATTTAAATGACATACTTAATCTTAATCCTGCGTGCAAAGTTTGTAACAATTGGAAAAGTATTTACTCTGTAGAAGAATTCAGAATACAAATGCAAAACCAAGTTAATGCCGCGCGACGATATAGTAGAAATTTTCGTATGGCCGAAAAGTTTGGATTAGTTCCTCAAATAAATACAGAAGTACTTTTCTATTTTGAAAAGTATTGCTACGATAAATAATTTGTGTTATAGTTTCGTTGTGATAAATATGAATAAGTTTACGTTTGGAAAATATAAAGATAAAGATATATACGAAGTTGCCGAAGAAGATCTTGAATATGTTATATGGGCGTATGAGAATGTAAAAACTCCTAAGCATGGGGGAGTTGACAAAGATTTCTATGAAGCTTGTATAATGGACGATTACGAAAACGAGGAATACTTGGGTGTTGATATGTGGGGAAATTAACAAGTGACTAATCCTAAAACTATATATAAAGAGCTAATGTCTTTAGTAGAAAATCCTCTATGTAAGGAATCGTTCTTTTATAAGGACTTTACATTAGACGATAAGATATATAGAGTATTTAACTATCGTTTAGCATCTTACTCAGACTTCCTATTGCCTTCTGCGTTAGAGTGCCGTGGTGTTATGTTTGAGATTGATAAGAATTGTAATTACGTTAATTTAGTATGTAGACCTATGATAAAATTCTTCAATTTAAACGAAAATCCTTTTACATCTGACTTAGTACTGAGCGCTAAGACCGTATCTACCATATACGAAAAAGCTGATGGTAGTCTTATTAGCATATTTTTACATAATGGGGAATTAAGATTAAAGACAAAAGCTAGCTTAGACAGCGAGCAAGTTATAGACGCCACTAAGTGGCTAAATTTGCCCCGTAATGAATTATTTAGGAAAGCATTACATAAGCTGGCTTTAGATAATTATACTGTGAATATGGAGTGGGTCTCGCCCCTCAATAGGGTAGTATTATTGTACCCTGAGCCTAGATTGGTTATTTTAAATATTAGGCATAACTATACCGGGGAGTATTTTAGCTTGGGAGATATTTCTGCAGAACTACAGCCTTATGTTATTAATGAGGTTCATTGTGAAGATTTAAGTAAATTTATTAATGATGTTCCTGCTATGCTTGATATAGAAGGTTTTGTTATTTTACTTAAATCTGGTCAACGTATTAAAATAAAAACATTAGAGTATTTACGTAAGCATAGATGTAAAGAATCTGTAGATAATACAAAAGCTCTTATAGAGAATATCTTATACGAAACTATAGACGATGTTAAATCCCTGTTTGTGGATAACGAATTTATTCTAAATAGAATACGCGATGTAGAAAATATTGTAATTCCTAAGTATAATCATATTGAGAGCACTGTTACTAATTTTTATAATGCGAGTAAAGAATTAAACAGAAAAGATTATGCTATCAAGGGCATGGCTGAATTAGGGAATTTGTTTCATTTAGCTATGGCGCTATATGTATACGGATCTGCTGACGTTAAGCAATTTTGCATGAAGTATTATAAGGAAGTTTTTGATGTAGAAGAAGCGGTGCTAATTGTTTAGTACCAGAAGTGAATTATCCGCTACTTTAAGCGAGAAAATGGATAAGGCCTTTTTATGGTCATTAGACATTATACCAAACAAAGATAAATGGCATGAATGCGATACCTTCACTAAAAAGGATTGGGATATAATAAGTTTGAGTGGGTTTCTTACAGATGAGTTTGTAAAAGAATTTATTCTACAATTAGACTTATGCGATGTATTAATTAATTATAAGCGATTATCCGAAGATACAATAAAATATGTAAAATTAATAAATGAGCTTAATGGAGGTAATTATGTCAGGCGGAGCATTTGAATACGGTTGTTTTCAGATTACGCAATTTGCGGAAGGCTTACAAAATAAAATAGACGAGAATGAAACCAAAGATGCGTATGGGGATGCGCCTAATGTTAGTTCTGACGTAATTGCGCTGCTCCAAGAATGCCAAAAGACCATTGACTTAGCTGGTAAATTGGCGCACGAAATTGAGTGGTTTTACTCTGGGGATATTGGGGAAGAAACTTTAGTTAAGAGATTAGACTGGTATTTGAGAGGGGGGAAAGAAATGAATGCAATTAACTTAAATACTGTAGTCAGAGTGAAGCTTACAGAAAAGGGAAAAGAAATTTATAATTGCAGCGATAACTACAAAAAATTAAAAGATGATTGTTTAGAAACTGAGTTATGGGATATTATGAGTATATTTGGGATATACTTCTATAATGGATGTACACTACCATTTGAAAATAATGAAATTATTTTAGTATAAGGGAACGTTTAATACATCTACGCTATCTTTATGATTATAAAGCCATCTCTCTATTTTTTCTATTCGCTCCTCCAAAGATAAAGCCCTCAACTCCCTGATATAGACATCTTCTTTTTCTTATCTATTAATGCGGTACAATCGGTACAGACCCCCAGACACAAAATGATCATTAGCATTTACTGAGTAGTCATCTCCGCATTTTGTGCATTTTTTAGTAACCATATAAGCCATACTTCCTCCTACTTTAAATTACTCATTGTGACAAATATTTTACAAGCCTGTTCGAGTGTAGTTGCGTAATGCAAACACTCTTCTAGTGTATCTCCTATAGAAAATGATCCATGACCTCTTACTACTGCTGTGTTAACATCTTTTGTAAAATATGCCGGAAGTGTATCAGCCAGCTCCTTACCGTACGCTAATTCTTTTGTAATAGGTACTTTTTTTAAGTGGTATATAGCCTCCACATCACGAAGGGGTATTATTTTTACTAAATAAGGGGCTTCATCGGTATTTAATTTTATAATAGAAATTCCTATTGCTGTCGGAGGATGACAATGCACAATAGCATTAGCATCTGTATTTTTATAAATTGTTATGTGAGTGGGTAGCTCTGATGACGCTAAGTCTGAATTTTCTAAAGTATCTATGTCTACTGCTACTATGTCACTAGTTTTAAGTGCATGCAGCATTGCCCCGGAGCGTTTAATATGCACTGTGTTTTGCTTACGATCAAATATAGATATATTGCCACTATGAGATGAATTTAAGCCTGCTTGAAATAAAGTTTTTCCTACTAAATCAAAATTATCAAAGTACATTTAATTCTCCGTTATTTTTAATTTACACTCCTCTTGTTTAATGTACGCTATATGTTTATGTAATAATAACGTTTCTTCTAGAGTAAAATCAAAGTTATCTTGATTACTATATACGTATTTCATAGCATCTTGATATGTATCAAAATCTACAACCCCGGATTCAGCCATATTACCCTGCTCATAATATACCTGAAAGTTTCTTTCGGTAAAACTTGCGCACATCGGAAACACCATTATATCTTTGGCTTCACCATAAAATAACTCTTGTTTATCAGTATCCCTATCGCAAGTATTATAATTACACCCCATGCATTTAATCATGGCTATAGGCGTAAGTTTTGTATATAACTGCTTAGCACTATGTGATTCTGCCACAATCTCATTTTTACTTTTTATAAAATATTTTACTGGCATTCTGGGTACGTAAAATCATATTCTTTTATTTCACATAAGGTATTTAACATATCTACATGCTTATTAGAGGCTAAAGCATGTAATTTACCGAGAAGAAATCCAACCTCTATTTCGGAGTCGTTTCTTTTGTATGTTTCTATTATTTCATACGTATTATCCCTTATAAGCGCAAGCATTTATCTATAATGCTCTAAATCTTCAAAATGATCTCTGGACATTTTAATCATTATCATCCCCCCTAACCAATTCCCAATAATTATCCTCTAATACTCTTCTAAACTCAGGATCAAAATCCACTTGTTCATTTAGCAACCTACTATAAAATTCTGATATACTCTTATAAAAATTATTTTCAATCACAGAATCTCCAACTTAACTCCATAAATCTAATTGAGGTGTAACGTCACTAGATCTCAATTTATTAAATCTATTTCCATATGTGCGTATCATACCAGAAAATTTACGTTTTTTAATTTTAGATACGTTATATATCTTTACTCCGCAGGGATCGTGCGCATCGCAGATATATTTTATATTCTTGCACTCCAATACTGTATATTTTACATTATTACAATTTTTAGAAATTGTTAAGGTATCATACAGCCTATCATATACTATATTAATATCTCTTACAATAAAGTCTATTAATCCCATAGATTCTCAAAGTGGTCTATAAATCTTTTCATTATCTCTTTATTTGCTTTGCATCTTTTAATGTGAGTGTCTAATATTTTCTTGCGTTCCTTATCCGTCTCGACATCTTTTATTTCTTCGTACCACATGTCGTCTAATTTATTATATGTTATGAACGCATTACCTATAGTCTCTAACTCTTTCTGCCACTCCTCGAATGTTTTAAATTTACTATCAGGCCATCCGTGCGTATTCTTAGCTAAATGCAGTAATCCGCTACCTATCACGTCAGCCAAATACATATCAAAGGACCAAGTATCACGTATGCTGTAGCCTCGTTTACCTCTTTGTATAAAATACTTTATATCGTAAGGTAAATCCTGTATAAAATGCACTACTCTGTAATACTTAGTACGTAAGTATACGTATATATTACGTGGAAATTTATTGTCTAATTCATGCTGTTTATTTATTTTTTCTTTAAATTCTTCCCAAGAGATAGTATTCTTGGTTGTCGGATTTGTACTATTTGTGGTAGAGGTGTTTTGTAAAAAGACTGACTCGTCTACAGGAGGGAATATTTGCTGCTGCTTTGGCTTAATACCGTCATACATAAAATTTAAATCAGGAAAATTAAGCTTGGACGTATTTACAGCATGATCCTTAAATACTACGGAATAATCATTTTTATTTTTTTCTTTTTTGGCTGGCTGCAAAGCCGATCTAACTTTTGCCTCATCCGGTGAGCAACCCCGCATAGTTTCTCTTGCATCTTCTGTTTTATTTCTTGTCTTTTTGCTCGACTTTTTAGTAGTAACAGGCGATATCACAATACTGGATTTCTCTAGCCCTTTCTTGGCTTTAGCTAAGGCTTTATCATTAGCTTTTATTTTTTTAATAAAGTCTTTCGCATCCTTATCAGTTAATACAAGTGTTTCTGCTATCTTCTTAGCCATTTATTTCTCCTTATATGTATATAACTTCCATTAGTTTATTGTGCTTTTTAGCGTAGTCTATTGAATGCTTAGTTCCTTTAGACATACCGTTCCATAAACAAATTACGCTATCGGCGTAATCAATCATCTTCACATTTCTTTTGTACCCAGCACCCCTGTCTAATTTATCGCCCACTTTCCATTGTGCATTAAAAACTACACAGTCCATGCCAGTTTCTTTAGCATATTTTTCTGCTAGCTTGTCTACACCATTAGCTCCACCAGACACGATAGTATCATCTTTATTTACTAGCCTATCTAAGTTAGTTTTAATGAAACTGTAGTCTATGATTGTCCTGCTGCCGCAGACCACTATTTTTGCCATAATTTATCTATAGTGTTAATAACTTTTTTTAAATCCATAATAGCTTCTTTAGGTATATGATATACTATAGATCTGTCAGTATAACACATGTTATCATATTTATCTTTCACCATTAAAGCAGGGACGCCACATATATTGCTTAATGATATTCGTATGTTATCATAACTTTTATAAGGTATTCCTGTTTTAGATAATACAAAATCTTTAGATTCTAAGTATGCTACTATTTCTGCTTCTTTTACTTCCCCCTCATCATTACATATTTTTTCTATTTCTTCTTCGTTTTTACTGCACTCTTTACACAGGAATGCTTTTTCTCTAGCAAACTTAGGGGGCTCTTCTTGAGTTCCGCATTTTTTACAGGTATATAATTTTGCCATTTATGTAGTTCCTTATTTAACTCATTTATTTTATCATTTATTTCTTGTATCTTACTATCTTTTGCTTCTTGTTCTGTATTAAAATAAGTCCATGCGGATGTCCAAGGAAATACATAACTCCCGTGTGCCGTAGTCACACACCAGTACGACTCAGACTCATATTCTATATGCTTTACTTTAGTGGTTATTATAACACAACTTATGTCGTAAGTAAAGTAAATAGTGTCATTAGCTTTTAATTTGGTAGCATCTAACATTTTCTGTTTAACCTTGTATTTACTATGTCTAATTGATTACCGTAGATATGCAGACCATCTGAGGCGTAGTATATTTTACCATTTTCTAAATTAGCTTCTGATGCAATTAACTGCTTTAGTAATTCTAATCCGGCGATATTTGTGCAAAAGCCTGCATACAGATCGTTTGATCTGAAAAATACAGACATATTTACCTTATTATCTACTACCTTAAACGTAAGGGAGCGTAAACATGGTGGGTCATTTAAAAATATATCTCCAGGAGAGGCTATCTCTAATACAGCCTGATTAGTATTGGGCGTGTCTCGTAACATCTCTACCAATTTATCTATATACTTACATATTCTACTTCCGTAGGTATAAACTTCGTTTTCTTTCAATTCATCATTCATTAGATAAGTAGCAAAATAATCCTCTACATACTCCATTGTAGTAGGTGCTAACGATTCCATTCCTTGTGGCATCGTAGGAATCATATCTATATCCGGGCGTTCTATTTCAAGTGCTACAAATGGATACTGTATCCTATAATTGTCATCCCCAGCGAAAGAACCTCTTTGTATAGGTTGTTTATATCCATGCTCTTGGATATTGTACAAAAGGTCGTACCATGCGTCTGCTATAGTAGTATACTTTTTAGTATAGATCATGATTTATCATCCAATTGTCTATTTGATTATATAAATAAACAAATGTCCCGTTATTGTTTAATTTTAAATCAAAACTATAATATTCCAAAGATGTTTCACTTATATCGTTTGGATTAGAAACTACCCCACGTAATTCATCACTTCGCTCTACTCTCCATACCAAGCCGTTTAATTTTTTAATTGCATCGTGTTCATTGGGCATACGCACGTCCGGCAGCACGTAATTTTTATTAAGCAGTAATTTATTAAAACATTTATCCACCCAAAAATTAGCATTAATACTTCTGTAAAACCGTCCTATTGTTTGCATTATTTCTCTTGGGGTTTTGTTATATCTATAATCTGTTGTATCTTTTAGATTGCCGTGCAATTGCTCATCAGACAAATCAAAGTCAGTCTTACACTTTTCTTTAAGGTCATCTGCGAAAGCTACTTTAGTAAATCCATAATTTTGTACTAAGTAATCAGCAGTAGTGTCCTTGCCACTTCTCGCTCTTCCTGAAATACCGATTAACATCACTACTCCAATTCATTTATTTTTTTATCTATTATATTTCTGTAGTCTGTTAAATACTGTTTTAAATTTCTTCTAGGAATTATATTTATATCTACCATATACGCTTTAGGTACTACTAGAGCCTCGATAGACATCTCCGCTAAATGTCTGCGGAACTCTAGGAACCATTCTTTAGGAGGAGCCCAATCTGGGTTTCCTGCATTAATTAAATATAGTTCATTCTTGTCTAAAGAAACTATAGATACTAACTCTCTGACTTCTTCTTTACATTTTAATACTTTGAGGTAATTTTCTAAAGACAAATCCATCCTACTCTCTGCCTGTCCACTTACGTATAGATATTACTTTATCCATTCTTACTGCTATTTCTTCATAACGATCAGATTTTTCTAACACAATAGCATCAGTGAGAACGTGCCTTATTTTGCCTATAAATTTAAGGGGGTCGTTATGATGCTTTTTATCTTCGTTTGAATTAGTCTTTACAGTATCTGTATCTACAAATACAACTATAGTCTCTCCTTTATTCTTAAGGACATTTAAATAGTCAATCATATTCTTTACATCCATGTCATCTCCTTTAATTATATTTGTAATTTTAGTCTCGTCCCCTGTTTTAAAAAACATATACCTCCTTTAGCAATTCTTATGAAAACACTTTTCACAATCTGTATCACACATAAATATTTTATTTAAAAATTTATCATTGCACTGCCTATCCGCAGCACTATAATTAAATTTACAGAAGTAAGAATGCTGATGCGTTGTATCTAAAACTAACTTAGAGTACTGGCATTCGTTACATAACTCATTCTGGTTTATTACTTTCTTCTGTGTGTTCTGTATTTGAGGATTCAAATTTTCTTATTTCCTTAGCAAGTAGTCTATGACACAATTTTGTAAGACGCAAGTAACATTCTTCTGGGGTCTCTTTATCAAACATGTCGTCTGTTTGATATATCTTACCTTCTTCTAATCCATCTCTGAGATTACCTTTCTGCAGTTCATCCTCTATTTCTATAGAAGGTTTTAGATTTTCGAAATTACCTAAGTTAATTGTTTTACTTAACCCCACTCTTATTTTCATCGCATCCATCCTTTAGTTTCAATTTTATTTTCTTAAATATTAATTTACCTCTCTGTAAAAGATAGACTTCTCCTATTTTAATATAACACTCCGTGTCTATAATTTTTTCACCGTTAACTTTTATCCCGCCTTGCTGTATTAGTCGTTTTGCCTCGCCCTTAGAGGACACCATTTCAGATAAGAGTAATACGTCACTTAATAGCATATATTGATCATATGCTGCTTGTAATTTGTCTATCTCACAAAGACATTCTTCTGTAGTAAGTTCGCCTTTATCTGTAGTTATTTCTACACATACTATGTCTGGGATGAATTCCATTCACTCCTCGGATAGTATAATATTTCTTATTTCATCTAATTGTTTAGCGGCAACGGTTAGTTTAGCAGATATATCTTCCATAAACGCTACATCCTCTCCCGTTAAACCATCTGCGGCAGCCTTCTTATCCAGATCCTCTAGGAAAGTACCTAATTTACTTTTAAGTTCTTCATTTACTTCCACAGTAGCATTAATCTCTCTTTCTAAATCTTCTTTTGTATACTCCATTTTTACTCTCCTAATTTTATATATCTTGAAAAAATACCACCGTTCTCAAATGCCATTTCTGCCCTTAATACATTACCGGCGTCCATAAAAATAAGATTACCGTTTTCATATGCACTCTTCATATGCGCAATTATATCTTTGTCTGTTACGGCCACATTATCTTGCCAACATAAATCTACTGTTCTATCAAAGCATTCTTTAAACTCCCACTTATCATTTTTACTGTACTGGACATCGATATTCATGGTTACCCTCCTTTTTATGTTCTTCCCATGCATTAATAATAGATGCTATAATATAGGCAGGATCACCATACCCCAAGCACAAGATCCCATTCCTATTTCATATTCTACTTTTTCTATAAATTCTTTAGTTATATCAGTATCTTTTATCATAGTCTGTAATCATCCTCATCTTCTGATGATTTATCTATTAGCTTACCCAAATTAAAGCATCCACCAAACCCACCGATTGTACCCATAACTTCTGGTCTATAGGTGTATTCTATATAAGGCTTAATTAATTTTACAAATCTATCTCCCGCCTCTATATCCACACCAGCATCTTTATATGCGTCGTTTTTCATAGTCACTTATTTTATATTTTTATTTGCTTAATATTGTTGAGTGCATTTGCGTCTGCCAGTATAATCCCGCTACATTTAGCCATCACATTTTCATACATTTTGTATATTGGCATTTTTTCGTCTACTTTAATCATACTGCTTACATTAAGATATATTTCTATAGGCTTATCATAGTTCTGTAGTATCGGCCCCATAGTAGATCCTGCAGGAACCATCATACCCTCTGGAGTAAGTGCTGTTATTGAGATTATTTTAAAAGTGTCTTTAAGATCTACACTAAAGTCCTCGTATATATGATATACTTTACCAATGTAAGTACTACTTCCGCTTTCCACTATAACCAAATCTCCTTCGTATACTGTCTTCATTTATTCTCCTTTTATATCAATGTTTTATTTGTAGGATTTTTAGCAAACCCACCAGCAAATCCTGCGCAGAAACCGCAGTTGACTATACCCCCGTCTTCATTTTTAACATAAAATGGTTCCATATATTCTTGTAATACTACTAAGGTCATATCGGAATTATTATTAAGGATAGGATTAATTATTTCATTTTTGAGCGCCGTTGAAGCGTCGTCTACTGTATCGCCAAATGAGTTCCATGTTTTAGATATTAGTACCCCTATGGGGGATATAGTTTTAGTTTCAGGATCTATGCTATTATCGCACGAAATTATTCTACCTTGTTCCCATTTAAAATACGGCACATCTAATTTCCATTTTTTATGCTTGTTACTATCCACATCCGCTCTATACTTTTCGTAATTCATTATTTTATCTCCTTTAATTTTCTCTCTATCTCAAATCGCACATTCTCATTATTTTCTAAATAGTCTATAGTTTTATCTCTACCCTGCCCTATGTTTGCCCCGTTGTATTTATACCAAGCCCCTGACTTTTCTATTATACCACAATTTTCAGACAAGTCAACTATTTCTCCTACTTTGTCAATACCTTTACCGTACAAAAGATCAAATTCACATTCTTTGAATGGGGGGGCTACTTTATTCTTAATTACCTTTACGCGTACCTTATTGCCGATTGTGGCTTCGTCTTCTTTTATAGCAGCTAATTTTCTTATATCTAATCTAACTGAACAATAGAATTTTAATGCGTTCCCTCCAGGTGTCGTCTCTGGTGAATTGTGTACAATTACCCCATTGTATTTTCCACCAACCATGTAATTATGATTATCCTCTACTGTTATGTCAAACTTTCTTTTATTGCGTAGTTGTCTTGGTGAAGCATTTCTAAGTTCTTTTATACGTACCTGTTCTGTTATTAATGTTGGTATACTGTGTAGTGAGAACTCTTCATATTTTCCTTTATAGTCTTCTGGAAGTTTATATTGCATACACGCTGGTATATATTTAGATATTCTATTAGCAACATCATCTGTTATAGATGTTTTAAAATTAATAGCCCCTGTTCTTAAGTTAAAGTCACAATATAAGCCTAATGAATTAAGTGTATTAGTTACGCTAGTTAATTTATCTTTATTATTTTTAAATCTTTTAACAGATATAGAATATCTACTGTGACTATTATTACTGTCATAGTGCCCGTCATCCATAATCCATAAAGCTAATGATAAGTCACTATATTGACGTAGCATATATAAAGGATCTCTATTATCTAAGGAATAACCAAGTTTTGCTAATTCATACGTATACTCACTGTCATATCTATAACCAGATTTTACTGCTACCTCTGTAAAATTTAAAAATGAAGAAAGCTTATCTAATTTCCAATTAATATAAGATAAATTGGTGTTATCTTGCAGTCTAATTGACGCTGTACTTTTATCTCTAATAGATATTGTACTATCACCGACAAGTATGCCTCTTAAAAATTCCCCATAAGATCCACTAATCGTTTCTTCGTACTTAGATACAAGGTTATCTTCATAGGATAGCTCTCCTGCTGTCTTCCATCCTTTACCTGTTAAAACTTTATGCTCAGGAGTTACTGTTAAGCCAAAGCGACCTCCTCCATCTATTGATTGTGTTTGTATATGTACAAAATCATCTTCTTTTTCTATACTACCATTGTCATGCCAGTCTATAATTGATTTTTCTTCTATCACATACTTTTCTTCATTAAACGAATAAACATTTCCACATATTCTCTCATCTACAACTTTACCTATTGGTATACTTCTACCATCGCTAAAATTAACTAACGTATCATAGTGTAAACAACCAAACATTACACCGATTTTCATACGAATTTGATTGATAAATATTATCGTTGTATTTGATTTACTTGTCACTGCGGTAAGTTTACGTAATGCTTGGGACATGAGGCGTGCCTGTAGTCCCATAAAACTCTGTCCCATCTCACCTTCAAGCTCTTCTTTTGGTGTGAGTGCGGCAACCGAGTCAACCACAATAATACTCACAGCACCACTTCTAGCCAATGTATCAACTATCTCAAGAGCCTCATTGCCACTCATTGGTTGACTTAGTAAAAGTTTATTTGTATCTACTCCCAGCCGTTGTGCGTATGCCATGTCTAAAGCATGCTCTGCATCTATAAAAGCTACAGTACCCCCAGCTTTCTGAGCTGCCGCTAATATCTGTAATGTAAGGGTAGTCTTACCGCTTGCTTCAGGACCCAGTATCTCTACAATCCTACCCCTTGGGATTCCACCAACCCCAAGCGCAGCATCCAGCCCCAATGAGCCTGTCGGGGTAACCTCCACTTGTTCTATTGCCGCATCTTTATCGAGACGCATTATAGCCCCTTTACCGAATTGCTTATTAATAGCATCTATTGCGGCATTAAGCGCTATGTCACTCCCGTTTGTAACTTCTTCTACTGTTGCTTTTCTTTCCTTTTCTCTTGCCATTTCATTCTCCTATTGTGATGTGTCTTATATTCTTCTCTATCCTCTTTTGTAATTGAACCATCAGTAAATATAGGATTCTTTACAATACCAATCATTGCTACGCAAGCAAATCCCCACTGTAATTGTTTATTTTCTACGTCTAATTTTGTATAGGGTTCCAAAAACGGCTCTATTCTAAATGCTACAGTAAATCCAAGATCTTTAAAAGGAGCAAGTTTAGCTACTAAATTGTCATGCAATAATTTCATACCTTGTTCTGGTGATTTACAGAATTATACCACTTTATACTCAAAGCTAGGCCTACCATTTAATTCTACTATTGTTTTAAAATCATCCACACAAGCCGCTGCTCTAAGAAGCGTACTTGGTGAAATAGTACTCCACTTTTCTGAATTATTATATTTGTATTCTTTGTAATTAGTAGCCTTAATTTTGTCTAAGTAATCTATAGTAGTTATCATTACTTTGTCTGTAGTTATGCCCGCATTAGTAAATGTATACTTATAAAGTATATCTCCTTTTTTATAAAGATTATTGTCGTAATCAACAATTTGAAATTCTGTTTTTCCTTCTAGTAAATCGATGGGGTCTACCTTTTCAATTTCCATATTCTCTACATTGTAAAATTCTGACATTTCGTTCTCCTTATTTAAATGTTTGGGGCAGAGTTATCGGTCAGGGGATTTCACGTCGTTCTTATTATTAAGAGTTAGTAGCTGGCAGGATTCGAACCCACGCTCTCCGGCTCTGGCCGGTATCTTGGCCGCTAGACGACAGCATCTCTTAAAAGCAATCTATCCCTTGTCACTTCCTCGTCCAGCCTTCCCATGAAGGTCGCTCTTATGTGCGTCCACACCAATCTGAGCTATGCCCCAATATTTTCTATTATAAATTCTTCATCCCATAATATGCTATAAGTAAAGCTTCCCCTTTGTTGTGTTCATACTTATACTTAAATTTTATATCAAATATTTCTTCTGCTAATTTTACTGAGTCTTCTTTTTCTTTCTTAATAAGTCCAAAATGTTTTTTCCACGCTTGTGGTGATATTAATTCAACTTTTATCCCCATTCCTATAAATAATCCTTCTAGTAAACCGCAAGCTTTCATAAATCTACCAGAACTACTAATGCCTTGTTTTTGCCCAGCAGTATTCATGGCATGTACTTTTTCTATTATTACTGTTATAGTACTTACATCATAAGATGCTACTATATCTTTAAGTGCATATATATCTAATTCTGTTTTTTTCTTGTTAACTTTTTTGCGTATCTTTACACTAGGGTCTTTTATTTTTTTATCAATAGCCTTTGCACTATTACCTTTTACTTGCTTATCTGTTGTTGGCAAATTAGCATTATATAAAATATTTTTATTTTCATCAATTATTGCAATTGCACCATTAGCAATTCCTGGATCTATACCAATATAAAGTCTACGCATTGTTTTTACCTATGCTACTAATTTTTTTAACTATTAAAATAACATAAGGTACTATCGGAACCAACCACCACAAAAATTGTTTTTTGGACGTAAACCCATCTATTTTATCTGCACCATAGGCGTGCAAACTTACTATTGTCGATAACACTTGCGTAGCCCATATAGCAAAAAATATTATCCAAAATAAAACACTGAGGGAAATAAGCCCTCCTCCGCCATGCATAGGTATAACTAAAGGTATGGGTATCGGTATTATATACATTTTATTCTCCTAAATTTAAATTATCTTATAACGCAGAGTTCAGTAGTATTTCGTACGCAAACCAGTTGTTGCTCAGACCAGTGAATCTCCAGTCCTCTAGCTCTTCAAGCGGGATAGGCATAGTTTCGCCATTTCGTTGCCACACAATTTCGTCTAGCGGAACGCTATTTGTCAGATCAATAAGATTTTTTGCTTTTTGCAGTTCATCTAAATCAACAATAAGCATTTTGGTCTCCGTTGAAAATACCGACTAATCCTGTGGTTAGTATTAATTTTTAAATCCTAACTTTATTTTTTCTTCATCACTTATAAAATGACACACTATTAGTCTAAATTTTAAATATTTATAATTATTAATTATAGGATAAATTAATAATAAAGATATGAGTATTCTATATAACCTCTGACCAAATATAGAATCATAATCATTCCACCAATTGTTATTAACTCCGAATCTTTTTGTTCTTAATACTAAATGTATTACTAATTTCCAATTTAAAATTATATATTTAATTTTAGATAAGTTCATTTATTCCGTTATTTTTCTCACATAACCAGGCGTTCCAGCAGATTAGCTGCTGAACTCTATATTATGTCTCATTTGAAAATTCGCCTTATCCCATCTCCGGGAACTCTTCTCAGGCACTCATCAGATCGCAGCCACGAATTTAGATTGTCAGTTGTTCCGCATTCCTTTTCTTCCCCTGTATCGTACCGCTGCCAAATTCCACTAAAGCGGCGAACAGAAGCACCACAAAAAGGACACGGCGACATAACCATTGCATCAACTGCCGACTCGCCAATATCGCCTTTTGGTTCCAATTTATGCCCTCCGCTCGCGGGTTATGCATCTGTTAGCCATGTGCACTATGGGTTAAAATTGCTCTTGATTTCTTTTTAAATTTCAAATGATGCATCCATTTTCCTGCCAATTTATCGTATGTGGGTTTACACCAACAACTAAGGTGATCTTCTGCATGATCTGGCTCATCTCCTGTATGTTCTCTATACTCAGGTCTCTTGTCTGTGCTGGGGTCTCCATATAGTCGATGTGGGTTCCTCATACAATCTTCAGAACTTCTATCACCTATCTCTTGTTTACAGTATTTACATTCCACAAGACCCCCCTATTGGCTAACAAGTCGTTCAAGCCGATGAACGGCTTACCTCAGCGTTATCTCTCAAAATAAAACTTCCGGTCCCATTCCTTTACCGTAACTATCCCGTAATCAATTGCCACTTTTACGGTATATAATTTCGTTAATCTTTCGTGCAATTTTCCCAACCAGATATTCCTAAAATCTTCCAGCGGCAAGGCTCTCTTGTAGTGGTTGCAGGATCGGCAAGAGGGGTTAAGGTTTGAAAAAGCGTCTCGGTCTTCGGAGTCACGGTAAGTTATTCGCTTCGGGACGATATGGTCTACTTGCATTTCTTTTTCCGATATGACCTTACCGCAATATGCACAGTGTCCGCCGTATTTCAGATGAACTCGTCCTCGTAAATTCAAATTTTACCTCCAAAATCAAGCTAACAAGGCCAGTGCAGCCGACAAGCGGCTGACCGCATCGTTGTGCATCACTACGCTGCGGCAGGCCATTGCTTCACCTCGCCGCCGTCAATGAGGCATCCCCCCTTGTCGATCCGCCCGCCCCATTGCTTGAAGAAGAAGGCCACGCCCGCCGCTTCGCACTGGCGCCGGATGCTCTCTACCCATGCCGCTTGCAACGGTCGCGCGCCGTGGCCCGATTCGCCGCCGACGATCACCCAATGAATCCCGGTCAGGTCAATTTCTCCCAAGTCTTCGAGCAGCGGCTCAATGCTGAGAAACCGCACCCGCGCCGGCACGCGCCGAAGATGCTCAATCCTCGGAAGCCCGTGCTTCCGGTTCTCCACCGTAACGCCAAGCCACACGTTTTCATATCCGTCGCCCCAGCCAGCCGGCAGGCACCGCGCAATGTTCGGTGCGCGCTTC
>ERZ1292632.1335-Hain-H43-01um-R2-1335-length-24310-cov-11_pt1 | contig 24310 bp, 20 predicted proteins | sample MGYA00564407_ERZ1292632 | MGnify/ENA primary metagenome ERZ1292632 (study PRJEB36523, sample SAMEA6512637) | groundwater metagenome | collected 2019-01-08 | study: AquaDiva: Metagenomics assemblies of 32 groundwater samples | reverse complement strand
ACTCGTGACTCTTAGTACAGCGGTCTTTTATACTTTCGGGCATTGGATTCGGCTTACTCCAGCATATAGTTTGCCGTAGCGTCCAGCCATCATCCTGAAGAGCTAACGCCACCTTCGCAGGAATCATTGCGTCATCCTTGGGTTTTAGTACATGTCTTGGTTGGAATAGATGCAGAACGCTTTTGGGGATCGCGTTCTTGGGGATAGTTATACTTTCCAGACCACTACTGGCACAGATGCCATGAAAGACAGGATTTCGAGGTATGCGTTTTCTTGAAAGCGGAATTTCTGGTGGCAGTCCTGGCAGAGGGTTATTCCGTTGCTGACATCCCATCTCTTTTCGGGGTACTGACCGAATGGGTATATATGGTGGGCTTCCAGTTTGCTGTTCACATGGCAGATTCGGCAGTGCCACTCGTCCCTGTCCAGTACAGTCCTCCGCCATTTCACCCCATCCGGGTTCATTCGGCCATCCTGCCCCCCGTTCCAGAGATAGTGATTGTCCTTCTGGTTGTAACTGTACCAGCATCCCGGACTGCAAAAGTGCTGCGTTCCTGCCGTTTTCCTGATCTCCGCCTTGTATTTGTTGAATCGCTTCCCGCATGTCTGACAAATCACTACTGGAGTTGCCTTCTTTCTCGTTGGGCTGCCCGACCTTGCGCAGGAGCGGCTGCAGTACTTCGCCTGCCCTTTCTCCACGTGGACCTTGTGGACGGTAAACTCCTTGCTGCACTTCTGGCATACTCTTTGGATATAGTGGTCTGGCTGTTTCGTTTGTGCTGCATAACACTCCCTGCATATCTTGCTCTGTCGGTTCATCAGTTTGCCACATTGAGGACAGGGCTTGTGCGATGGCCTGAAGTGCTTGCCTTTGTTCGTCTCTTGAGATATCTGGTCTGATGATGTATTCATATGACTCAATATACTCTGATATGTAGCTAGTGTCAAGGTTTAACCAAAGCGTCCCCTCTTTTCTTAATACCCTTTTCACCTCTCGGAATATTTCAACTAGTTTAGCTACATATTCTTCGGGTGTTCCCTCAAGTCCTAGTTGCCCCTTAATGCCATAATCCCGCAAGCCCCAGTAAGGGGGACTCGTAATACAGCAGTCAACACCATCGCTAGGTAGTGTTTTTAATACCGTAAGAGCATCCCCCTGCAAGACAATATCAATGTCCACTGATTATCGCTCGGCTAGATTTATAGGTCGTATAAAAACCTCCGTAAAATAGGCATAATCCATTCCCTTAACAGCCATTAGCATCTGCTTCTTGGCCCAATCATCCGTTACGAACTCCTCGATTAGCTCCCTTAGTGTATCCCCCAACTTTAAATGCCAGGGGACAGCTTGGGTATCACTAATTAAACTATGGAATGCCTCAGCTACCTCTAATGTTATCTTGTCCCTATCCACTTTTTCTCCTCCTTATTTCGCAGCACATAACCACAGCAGCAACATAAGAGCATGCCATTAGCGTCTTTTTTACAGAAGCAATGTATACAGGCTTTCTTCTCCATTTTCTCGTGTCCTTCCTCCTAGTTTCATTTTTTATCATAGAAGTCTTAGGGATACTTATTTAATATTCGTTCCTTATAGCCCTCTACTGGGCGGAATATTGCGTCTATTACATAGACATTAATCACCTTTCCCCACATGGCCCCAGCGAAGTCATGGGCTAGTTGCCAAGCCTCATCCTCTGTCTCGATTAGCTCCTCCCCTTGTTCAGGGAAGTAATCGCTTTTTAGGTAACCAGCCCTAGGTGATTCAAAACTTATCCTGTAACCTTTTATATCCTCCCTCTTTATGTATCTTTTGGCCTCGGCTAGTTTCATCTTCTCCTCCTTCTAAAATGCAGACACTGGGGATATTCCCACGCATGCAATATATTATACACTACTTTTAATCCGTTGGAAACTTGGCTGCTATCCTATGTTATGTTAATAACGATGTATACAGGCTTTTGTAGGAAGTGCTATGACATGTTCACTGTAGAAAGTGACTATACCAGTGCACCAACCATCACCTATACTTACAATCCAAAAATAGATAGGCTATTTCATAAGCTGGATATACGCAACCATTATGTTTGTGGGGGAGAGATATTACTAATAACACCGTAAAGTGGCCTCCCTTCAGGAGCCGGGAATATTTTCAGGCTATTGGGCGAAAAGGGGGACAGACTACCAGAGATAGATACGGCCTGGACTATCTACGAGATCTGGCTACGGCCAGGGTAAGGCTTTGGTTTAAACTGTATCCACCTGGGGAGAATGGACAATGGAAGAGCTACCGCAGAAAATTGATCACCTAACCCCCGATATGCAAATCTTCCTGGCTAATAGATTGAACCATAACTCTGACGCAGCGTGCCTCAGGGAGTTGGGTCTTGGTCACTTAACCGCTATTCAGTGGCGGAGACGCTGCGCTGAGTTCAAAGAGGCTTATACCCAGATAGCGGCGGAGATGCTCCACCAGGCTAAAATAAAATTTATGATCGAGGCGGAGAATGCCGCTAATCGGTTAGCGGAGCTATTAGACTTTACCTCAAAGGATGCGGCGGAGGTGAAAAGCCTCCACCTTAGGCTGAGGGCGGCTGAACTTATCCTTAAAGCTAATGGTATGTTGGATAATTTCCAGATCAATACTGGTAATATCGTCGGCATAAACGCCGATGACTTAGCGAGGGTAAGTGCAAGACTTATTAACGAAAGAAGAGATAGAAGAGAAACGCCTGGAGGCTAGCCTCTCACCGGTTATCTTTGCTTCCCTTTGCTCTATATTGGACCCTACGGAGAAGCGTAAGATACCCTTTGATCTATGGCCCTTCCAAGAGGAACTCCTGAATGATTTCCAGTTACATGACCTGATTATCTGTTTAAAGGCCCGCCAGATGGGTATTACCTGGACGATCCTGGCCTATGGCCTCTGGAATGCCATTTCCTTCGAGGGAGCTAATGTAATGCTTATTTCTAATAAGCAGGATACCGCGGTAACTTTACTTAACAAGATCAAGTTTCTCTACCGTTCCCTCCCCTGGTATTTACAGCTTTCCCCTTCTACGGATAATACTACCACCTTAGCTTTCACTGCCCTGGACTCTAAAATAGAGGCTTACCCCTCTGTTTCCGCTTCAGGTAGAGGCGAGACAGCCACATTGGTTATCTGCGATGAGTGGTCAGAGCACCCCTTCGCCGAGGACAATTTTCTCTCCTATAAACCTACCATAGATGCCGGGGGGAAGTTTATTGGCGTGGCTACGGCTAAGGGTATGGGTAATTTTTTCCACTCTCAATGGGTAGCCGCTAAAGCCGGCACCACGGGCTTTCACCCTATCTTTCTACCCTGGCACCTCCATCCTGACCGCGATGAAGCCTGGTATGAGCAAAAGAAGAAAGAGTACTCCGCCACTTCCTTTCTAAGGGCGAGATTTGCGCAGGAATATCCCTCCAACGATGTTGAAGCTTTCGTCGTTCAGGCGGATTGTGCTTTCACCCCAGAGGTGATTAAACGTATGCTAGACGACTGCCACCTCCCCTTAGAGCAAGATGGCTATTTCAAAGTATGGAAAAAAGCTGTTCCGGGTAAGCTCTATGTCATAGGAGTAGATGTGGCTGAGGGTATAGGGCAGAACCTATCGGGCCTAGCGGTGCTGGATGCCCAAACCGGTGAGCATGTGGCTGATTACCACGGTAATATAGACCCTGACCACCTGGCTAGGGAAACAGCCAGGATCGGCACGATGTACAACGAGGCCCTGGTCGGCGTGGAAAGGAATAACCACGGGCATACCGTGCTTAATGTTATGTTTACTTATTTAGCCTATCCCAATCTCTATCGCCACCAGGAATACGACAGTAGGGGGGATAAGCGTCTAGGCTGGCCCACCACTAGTGCCACTAAGCCAAATATGGTAAAGGACTTTTCAGCGGCCTGTCGGGATAACGATTTTCGTACCTATGACCTTGACCTGGTTAGAGAGATGTCCACTTTCGCTCCCGCTGGCGGGAGCTACGGGGCTTTGCCCGGCTGCTATGACGATCGGGTTATCAAAACTATGATCGCTTGGCAGATGCGTAAGTATAATCACCTGACCCCCAAGAAAAAGGCTCGCTGTGTAATAGGAGGCGGTATTTGAGAGATAAACGGGGTAATACTATTCCAGAGGTTATGGAGCTGGCTAATATCACTAAAGATATTCAGGAGATGACCAATCGTGACCAATCCAATATCGACGATATTCGCACCTGGCGCGATATGTATGACCTTAACTGGAAACCGGCTGAGAAACGAGCTGACATCGACTACTCGGTCGATCCCTTACCTATGACCACTGTGGATCATGCCGTGGATAGACTGACAGCCCAAGACCCTATCCTGGATGTTCCCGTGGATCAGTTCTCTTTGGAGGAGAACGAGCTGCTACAGGATGAGGAGGTGGTTAAGCAATCCTTTATGATAGATACCTTTCCTCGGATGAACCCCCAGATGGATATCACGGAGATGATCTCTATGCGCGAGGCTATGAAAGAGGGTTATAAGCATCTCTTGCAGCGTAAGCAGCAAACCTATGCTCGCGAGAAATCGGATACTATCGAGCACTTTCTTCTGGGTATCTGGGAATGGAGCGAGCGGGAGCAGGGGGAATTTCTATTCCGCCGCATAGCCCATGACCTATGCTGTGACGCCGTAGCCGTGACCAGGGTCACCTGGGATTTCGAGGCCACTGCCTCTGAGTGCCCCATCTTGCTTAAAAGGGTCAACCCAGTGGCTGCTCACTGGCGGCGGGGCCCGCATGGCATTGTGGCTTTCGTGGCTACCGATACCATGAACTATACTTACGAGGACATTTACCGGGAATATGGTATTGATGCTCGCAAAAGCCTCACCGATCCCTGGACGGGTGTAGCCCAGCTTAATGATTATTGGCTAGAGATCAAGAAGACTAAGAAGACAGAGCTATGGAATGCTATCCTCTGCGGAGGCAAGAGCGAGGATTCTGTATTCTTAAAGGAGCCGATTAAAACCGATTATACCTCCATACCCTATGTTGTTTCTGCGCCTCGTCCCTATGAGAACGTAGAGGATTTAAGCAAGCGCCGCAGCCTTCTAACTGCCCTGGAGGTTATCTGGAAACAGATGAATGTCACTAATACTCGCTGGGGCATGATTTTGAAAAAGGCAGCCTTCGTTGATACGTTAGCTACGGGTCCCGGCTCCTCCGCCCTGGATTTGGATAAAATGGGCACAGGCCAGTCGGTTAAACAGCAGGTTGACTCCCCTGATGTGAAGGTTCAGTATATTGTTCCTCCCGATGCTCCTAATAGTATTCATCTATATCGCCAGATGCTAGACCAACAAGCTCAACTAGCCACCTTCCCTAAGCCTATTTACGGCGAAAGGGCGGGTACATCCTCTGGAATTCAAGATATAACCCTCATTCAGAGCGGTTTGGTGCGCCTAAATGCATTTACGAGGGCACTAAGGATACATTTAGAGGGTGTTTTCGACCAAATCCAGCTTAGAGCACTGGAATTTGGCAAAAATTCAACCAAATTACAGCTCCAGACCTCTAAATGCTGCCGGGAGGTCAAGTTAGGGGACGTAAAAGGGCGTTTTAAGCTCAATATACGCATAAAAGGGGAAACTTTAGTCGAAGAGTTGATGCGTGGACTAGCCTTTTTACAGTATAGGGCTGGCCCTACCCCACTTTTGAGCGATGATTATATCCTAGATAAGGGTATAGGGGTACAATTCCCTGGCCGAGAGCAGGAAAAGGCCCTCCGTCAGGCAGTGGAGCGCCACAAGACCCTTATTGACTTCAATGCGGAGCAGGTTAGGGCCCAAATGACCCAGCAATCAGAGTTACAAGCTCAGCTACAAGCCTATATGCTGGAGCAGCAGGCTAAAATGATGCCAAAGGTAATGGAACTAGAGATGCAAAAGATGATGGCCCAAGCGATGATGCAAAAGATGGCCCAGGCCATGATGGGTGGAGGTTCACCTCCACCCGAAGGGATCACGATGGGAGGTGAACCACCTCCCCCAGGAATGCAGCCACCTGGGATGCCGGGTGGGATGCCACCTCCAGAGGTTGCTAACAGGTTAGCAGCACTAGGAATGGTGAGAGGATAAAGGAGGAATAGATGACTACAAGCACCGGTGTTATAAGCAGCCCCGATTATGGGGTTGAGGAGTCCCAACTAGAGGAGCTAAGGCGAAATAACGCCTACGACAGGATGCTAAATGAGCAGTTGGCGAGCATGGGGATAGAAAGGCCACCGGCTTACCCCGGAACTCCTGGCGGTTCGCAGTGGTTTTATTGGCGTAATCCTGGCGAAAAAGAACAGCTATTACAGAACCTTTACCCTGTAATGGAGGTAAGTAAAGTTCTGTCGCAGAACGTTATGGGTTACGAGCCATTCTCAGGCCAATGGAATACCTGGGCTCTTGAGCAATATCAGCGGGCCTTACCCCACCTGAGCAATATCTATAAGATGTTTGAGCCCTCTTACTTGAGTAGTGGATGGGATATACCTGGTAGGGAGCATCCAGGTAACAGCTGGTGGGAAAACTGGCTGCCCTCTGGATTACAGAAAATACTTTCACCTTTTACTAAATTAGGAGGTTTGATAGCCAAGGGCCCTAAACCCTGGGATATATGGCAACCGAACGAGCAACCACCAGCATTCCCTTGGACTTAATTTTCGAGGTGATGATCGTCAATAATAGGCTATTTATTAAATGTCCTAACTGTAGGATTTACTATCCTAATCTATGGTTTTTTAATAATATATTGTGCGGATTTTGCACCATTGGCTCTTGGGTGAGGGAAGCATGCGAATAATGCCAGAGTGGGGTGGTGAAAATTACGAAGGTCTCTACGGTGATGCTGACTATAAGGATAAGGATGTCCTGGATATAGGAGCGGACTGGGGCTCCACAGCTTATTGGCTATTAGGCCGTGGGGCTAAATACATACTAGCTGTGGAGATTGATCCCCAGCTTTATAGGGCCCTAGTCCATAACCTAGAGCAAGATAATCTAATAGGTAGGATAGACCCCCAGCTAGGGGTTAGTGATAGTGGGTCCTTAGAGGAGATTTTAGCTGGACATAATTTCGATATAGCTAAGATAGACTGCGAGGGATGCGAAGAGCTCTTGATCGATGTTTCCGATGAAGTATTCTCTAGGGTTAAGGAGTATGTCATAGAGACCCACAGCGATGATATTTATGACCAAATAGCGAGAAAGCTAGCTAAAAATAGCTACGAGATAATCAGAGAACAAGGAAGTGGCGTGAAAGTAATTCATGCCTGTAAGAAGGAGGTAAACTAAAATGGCTTGGAAATCAGCGATGCCCAGTGCCTATTTTGAACCACTGTGGCCTATAAGTGAAGACCAGAGAGTAGCTGACCTTAGGCGTTATTACAATGAACAGGAGCCCAGATTTAATGCCCTTATCGAGGCTTATCGACCCTACTATGAGAGACAACTAGCTCAGGCCAAGGGGGGAGATACTCGCTATGGCTATCTAACGGAAAGAGAGGGCACGGGAGTACCTTGGTGGAGCTATTATGTTCCCCAAAAACTTTTTGAACCTTGGAAGCAGTGGCTTGCCATTGCGCCTTTCTATGGCGCCAGCCCTCAACCTTACCCCGCTGGGGGCTCATCAGTGCAAGTGGGAAAACCCACTGAGGGGACAGTGGCAGCTCAACCTATCGCTACTACTCAACCCCAATATGAGCGTCCCCCAGAAGCTAAAGGCTATTGGGATTGGGTATTCGGATACGATTAAATATAATTGAAGAAAAAGAGGTAAGTATGGAAGGTTGGATATGCCCCAGATGTAAAAAGGTTAACGCACCCTCGGTTTTGAGTTGTGATTGCCACTGCGATTGCAAGGAGAAGGAATACAAGGAAGATGAGAAGGAGACACCTTACTACCCTTATCCTTGGTATCCTTATTACCCTTATCCTTGGTATCCCATTCAGATTACTTGCGGAGCTATAAATGAGCCCCGTTAATAGGACTTTAGCCGATGCCTTAATCAAAGAATACGGGAAAAAGAAGGGTACTGATATTTATTATAGTATGGAACAAACTGGGAGTAAGTCATTTAAGAAGGGATTGAAAACAGCTAAAAGAGAAGGACATACACGGAAGAAGGCATGAAGGGCAAAGACAAAAAGGGACGAAACAAAAAGAAGAAGAAAGGAGCAAGAAATGGCAAACTGGTTCGGGGCTCCCAAGAATCCTGAGATAGCACCGGGCAATCCACCAGGTAAAAGCTATCAAGAAACATTAGATGATTATTATAAGAACTATGTACCCAGGACGAGTCTAGGGAAAAGGATGGGCCAGGGTTGGTTCCAAGCCTACGATCAAGGGAATAACCCAGAAAATAGTCAAGATTGGCAGAAATGGCTCAACCAGTTCGGCTATAGTGGATTAAATAATTACCCTCTACCCAAACTAGGATGGTTCGGTATGGGGGGATTTCCCAATAACGCTGGGAAAATGGTTCCCTGGTGGCAATATTGGGGAGGCGGGCGACCTTCCCTAGGAGGAGGATTTTACGGCAGCTAAGAAGTGGATACAGAACTTAAAAAAGGGTGGACTTCATCGCAGCTTGGGTATCCCCGAAGGTAAAAATATACCTGAAGGGAAAATAGCTAAGGCCGCTAAGCTAGGGGGCAAGGTTGGTAAGCAAGCCAGGGCAGCCCAAACCCTAGCTAAATTACGGGGAAGGAAATAACTTATTAAACAAAATAACGAGTTTGTTTAATAAGAATTTGGTTATATAACGGAGGTTTAATATGGCAGAAGGAATGGATTGGGTAGCCGCATTTAGGCGAGAGCACGGTGGACGTGAACCCTCTTTAGAGGACTTAGTGGCTAAGAAAGAGAGTGAGGAGTATGTCCAGAAGACCGGTGGGGGCTTACCACCTGGTTGGTGGGAGTGGAACTATGCCACACGGGTAAAGCCCGATGAGGAGCTTATGGCTCTCAAGGATGTGCCTTACCAGGCATTTCCTGGGGGATTCCAGGGAGACATACCTCAGCCTTGGGCTATGTCAGAATCCTCACGCCCGGCCCAAGTAAGGCGATGGACAGATATGCTTACGGCCTTGAGGATGGGGATGCAACCAGGTGGCCCTCAGTGGCAAGAATACTTCGGGCCTCAAGATGAATCCCTAGGAGCAATGAGCCCGGCTTGGCTCCAGAGTAATCTTAATCAGCTTATGCAAGCTAATAAACCCCTAGCCTATAATTTCCCTGCTGAACGCAGGGGGGAATTAGAAAAAGGTTTACCTTATACACCTGTAGAAGGGGAACCAGCCTGGTATGCTCGTGTTCGTGCTATTCAAGAATGGTTAAATAATGAAGCAGTGGCGAAGGGAGCTACTGCTCCTAGCGGCGGAGAGGGTGCTACTGCTCCTAGCGGCGGAGAGGGTGCTACTGCTAAGCGAGAGCTAACCCCCAGAGAGCAGATAGGGGCCATGGAAGGTGCTAGCTGGGATCCCGCCCTACAAGCTCGATTAGCCTCTCTCTATAAACCAGGCACAGTGAAACCACTTCCCTCCCCAGCCCCTGCTACTATTCCTAGGAGGGTTACCCCCGCCGTTCCAAGGGGTCGTCCCTTAGAGAGCTATTTCGCCGAAGGCGGGGATGTGCTCCGTAGATTGCTTACTGAACCTGGTTACCTAGCTGATCTATTGGGTGGTATTATTGGCCCACCTCCAAGGTAATAAATGATCGACTACAGTAAGATTCAACAGGATGCTTCTAATACTTGGGATGAAATTCTTCGTCCTCTTTATCCTTCTTATAAAAAAGGAGTATCTCCCGTTGTAGCTCCCCCTAGTACTTGGGGTGATATTCTTCAGCCTCTTTATCCCTCTTACAAGATGGAGGAACTTACCCAAGATACCGCCCAATCTATCCCCTTGAGTAAGGATTTCTCCGACTTCAAGGTGACCCTCGGAGATTATAAGACTAAACGCAGCTTAGATACTTTGGCCCCAGAGATGTGGACAGACACCGATAGGGCTGTTGATTCAGCTTACAAAGAGCTGCTACGCCGTGAGGATGAGGAGAAGGGTATCAAACCACCCCCTAAAGAGGGGGGCTATACAGGTATAGCTAAAGGGATAATGGGAGCTGTCCAACCTGGCCTGGATATACTCAAACCTGCGGGTGATTTACTAGGAACAGTAGTTAAGCCCCTGATGGATGCCTTCGAGTGGGAACAGAATAAATGGGAAGGCGTGCTGGGTCTGGGAACTGCTGCTGTTAAGGAGGCCCTGGAGATACCAGAGGAAATCCAAAGGGGCACGGGGATAACCTCTGACGAGATCGAGCGAGCTATTATCGACCCTAAGAAATACTGGGATGAGGAGGCCACACTACCCGTTGTAGGAAACACCTTCTGGAAAGGTTGGTTTGAGCTAGTCTTTAATCCCATCAACTTTATACCCGTAGGAGGAGCCTTTAAATGGCTAGGAACAGCCTCACGAACCCTATCCAGGGTTAGTAAGCCCTATGCCCAACTAGCCGAGATGATGGGAGAAATCGGGGTAAAGGGCGATGCTGCCTGGAATAGACTACCGGTTATACCTAATCTCTTTAAGGAATCTGTTAGGACTCAGGCCAATAAAGCTACAGACACTATCAAAGAGCATGGTAAATATCTCTTTGATGGTCTTGATCCCTCTGATGCTAGTCAAGCTGCGGAGCGAGTAAGTGCTTATGTCAAGAATCCCCAGGAGATACCAGAGGAGATTATGATCAGTGACTTCCTAAGCCCCAGGGCGGATATACTTCGCACCCGTATAGGTGAAGCGGCTAAAGAGAACAAAAACTTCTACAATGACCTGGCCAAATCAGTTCAAACCTTCAAAATCGAAAACGGCAAGAGGGTAGATTTTACTCGTGATGCCATGCTGCCTGATGTCATTGGCCGATTAGAGGAAGCTGTCACAGGAGCTTTCAAAATTACTCCTATGACTACGGGGCAAAAGTTCCTTTCTGGCATGAAACAGATTATCTCCTTGCCTCTTCTTACTCTTAGACCAGCCTTCTATTTCTACAATACCCTGGGCAATACTGCCAACGCTGCTCTATTCAAGGTATTTCCCACCTTAGAAACTGTAGCTAGTATAGATGCTCGTGTTACCGCAGCGGGATGGTCAGATGTGGTATCTAAAAGAATACTAGTAGGTATACAGGAGGAGTTGGCTGGCTTGGGCTATCAGCAAGCTAGTTTATGGCGCAAGATGCCTATTATAGGGAAACCAGCTGAATGGCTGCAACAGAAAGGTATCAGCCTTAATAACTACATTGAAAAGTACTTTGGTATTCGTATCTTTGAGGTGAAATCCAGTGAGGCTCTCCGAGAGGGAATAGGGGAGCTACTTAAAAAATATCCCGACATACACCCTGCTTTTAGAAGAGAATTACTAGGTGTTACTAATCCTAAAAACCTCTATGGATTTTTCGATAATTTATCTCATAAAAGAGAACTAGTTACTACTTTAGCTAATCTCCCTATCAAGCAAGAGGGGTTGCGACAGTGGGCAGAAGGTGGGAGTTATCCTGATGAGATAAAAGGAATCCTGGATAAAATCAAAACGGCTTCGCCCTTAGAGATAGGGAAGACTATTGATGAGGGCTATGATGGCTTAAGACAATGGAGAGCTCAAGAGGAGAAATATATCAGGGGGCTTAAACAGAATACTGTCCCTGAACCGGTAAAAACAGAGCTGCCCCATAAAGACCTCTCAGATTGGCTGGAGCGGGGCAAAGTTAATCTACCTGGGGAGTATAATACTATCTTTAAGGCTATTAACGAGTATCATATCAATCCCCAATCTTTTATCCCCTTTACCAAGAAACGGGTTGGCCTTAATACCCTTGAGCCGGTATGGGATTACCTACAGCGACCAGAGATACTGGGAGTAGATAGACTTAACGCCTTCTTTGCCCAAATACCTGATATCAAAAACGCTACAACCGGCCATCAGAAATTAGATAGTCTTAGGAGGGCTTATCTCAGCCTACCTCAATACGAAGGTATAAACCAAGCTACTCTCTTTGCTCTATCCGCTTGGAGAAAGGGGGAACCGCTAGCAGGTATACCGGGACCTATAAAAACATATCTCCAGAAGCTAGGGTACGATCCACGGCAATATACCAACGAGGAAATTATGAACCTGGCTGAGTACCTAGCTATTACCAGGGGTGAGGTACGATACCCTGATATTTTCAAGGGTACTAAAGCTAAACTGTCCGATGAGGAATACCTGGGTCTAATCTACAGACCCAGCCCAGCGCAAATAGAAAAACTTAAAGGGCTTATAAATGATCCATTTATCGGTAAACTAGAGCCCCAAGACTTAGCTAAACTGGAAAATCAGCTAGAGACTCTTAAGCAAAAGGGTTATCTAGCTACGGAAGATTATGAAGCTTTTAGCCAGAAAATACAGGAAGCTAAGAAACCCCCAGAAATACCACCCGAAGAACCTCCTACACTTAAACCACCTCCAAGTGGTCCCGAAGCCCCGGTAGGAGCTGCTGAAGAAACCGCTGAGGGGCTAGCGCAGCTAGAAGGGGAAAAGGCAGCGCTAATAAAAGAGGGAAAACACTATGAGGCTTCCAAGGTGAGTGATAAGATCACCCGTCTCAAAGCACCAGAGAAAACACTGGAACAGCAGCTTACTGATCTCAAAAGGGGCTTAGCTGAGCTAGAAACCCCTGAGGAGCTGAGTACTATTAAACAGGAAATAGCTCAACAGGTCAAGATACCCACCGAGGTTCGAGCTCAGGCCGAGATACCAGCACGGGAATCTCCTAGCGTTTGGTTGGAGAAGCTAGGGAAGGTATTACCCCAAGGGTCTAGGGTTACCTATCCTAAACCTATCACCGTGGAGTATGAGTTCCCGAATTGGAGTGAGGCCCAAATCGTCGATTTTAGAGCCAACAAAGTTGAAACTGAGGCCATAGCTAAATACGAGGAGCTCTATAACCACTGGTGGCAGGGATACTATATAGACAAAAATGATCCTATTTACCAGAAAATTATAGCACACTATCGGAACGCTTTTAAAGACCTTCCCGGCTTCGAGGAAATGCAGGTTATCACCCAAGACTCCCTGGCTGATATAAGAGAGGTGCTCGATAGTGTAGAGGGCTTATATAAAGCCCTCGGTATTACCCTTACCCCAAAATTCTCTTATGAGCCCTCGGCTATCACGTCTCTTATTGGAAAGATTAAGGATGCCTCGCCTAAGTTTGTACATTCGCGCGAGCAGATACAAGCAGGATTAACAGACACCCTACCTCTAAAGGATTACTGGGGTGGAGAACTAATTTCCCTTGAAGACGCGGCTGCCCAAGGGAGGCTCAGGGAACCCCTTAAGGTGCTCAATAACGCTATTCTACGGGGGATGCAGATACGCTACCTGCAAAACTTACTAAAGGAGAATCCTTCTCGAATCGCCCGTGGATTAAAGGAAGGACTTAGATACCGCCCTGCGGAGGAGTTTACCCCAGGGCTGGTTGGCCCTAAAGAAAGGAGGGCGATGCTTTATGACGTAGAGCAGGCTATGACCAATAGGGCTACTCCTCCCTTGGAAGCTGAGCCTAAGCTGCGAGGCATGATCGCCGAGTTTAATAAAATTATTGATACCCTAGAGACCAGGTTAGGTATCCTGGAGGGCTATACGGGTACTCCCACCGAGAGTTTTAATATAGGTGGTACAAAAGAGTTATTAGTGCGAGCCCGCAGTTCTCTCCAGCAAGCCCAGGTGGAACTGCGGAAAGTGATCTCAACCAAGACCCCTGAGCATGCCTTTAATATGTTGAGAACAGTAGAGGAATATGAGGAGCAATCTAAGAGATTATATCTAGCTGAGAAACTGCTGGAAAAAAGCCTCCCCATTAGGGAGATGCCCTTGGATAATATCGGTTATATGCTGGCTAGCTCGGAGAACCCCAGCGAGGTATTAAACCAAGCCAGGATCGCCCTTAGAGTAAAAGGAGGGGAAGTAGAGGTAGCGGCCACTGAATATCTAAAAGCCTCGGCTGATGAGATAACCCGCTCTATGAGTAAATTTACGCTCGATGACCGCCTGGGTTTCCTTAAGGAGTTTACTGAGGCCGATCTATCAGAAGCGGCTGTCAAAACCATGTATATATATCCCTTGTTACACTCCGGGGAGGAGATCACCGCTCTAACCATACGCACCTTGGAGCGTCCAGAGTTTACCTTGAGATGGGCAGCGGTCTATGATATAGCTGCTAACCGGGGTTGGGTAACCCCTATCAATTACACCAGCCCCCTTGACGGCAACATAGCCACTGTATTTGGCGACACTGAGCTCTCCAGGAAATTGCGCCAAGTGCTGCCCGCCATTTTTCCCAAGGGCAATGTATTTCCTAGGCTAGATAGATTAGTTACTCTGCAGGAAGAAAGGGAACCGCTATCGGCTATACTAGAGACTTATCTTGATCCCACGGAGGAGGGTTTCCAGAGCAAACTAGGCACTATATTGGAGACTCAATATCAGGGGCTGGGCATTGGTGAGCTTCCCTCCTATCTACGTAAAAAGTGGGAAACCAGGTTTAGTGAGCTAGTGAGCAATAATCAAGAGCTTGTAGCTGCACTAAGGAAAGATCATCCTAAGTTAGCGGATGGCGACCTAGTTAACTGGAGACTGGTAAAAACTTATGACGAACGCCTATATAATGAGCTATTCCGCCAAGCCATCGAGGATATTACTACCCGCGATATCATACTTAAGGAATATGATATCCTCCGCAAAACCCATACTGGCATGACTCCTGGGGAAATCCTAGCCCTAGCGGAGGGGAATCTAGGATTAACTATGCCTGTGGGCAAGGGCATGGGGATACCTAGTAAGCCCAGGGGCGCTGATCCCCTTAATGAGCTGGCTGAAATAATTAGGGGTAATGCTAATGACCCCGGTTATACCCCTAGCCTGCGAGCCCTATTAAGGGAATTGGGTATGGGCACAGGGTCTACCTCAGAGGAGATGATCACCTATACAGCTTTATATAATACTTTGGCTAATAAGGAACTTACTATAAGAGACCTCTATGGTCGTATAGGTAAGAATATCACTAGTGAAGGGGCACTGCGTAAACTACGGATAGACACCGAGCAATTAAGAGATGTCTGGCCTACCCTGCGAATACAGGAGACCAGGGAGCAAATTAAGGAGATAGACCTGGCCCTGGTAGAGTATAAAAAACTAGGAGCAAAGAAGGATATTAAGGAACAACTCAATGTTTTGGAGAAAGCTAAATCAGAGCTGGAGCAAAAACTGGTAGGGTATGAGGCTCCCTTGGACGAGATGTTCCAGAGAAATAAAGTTACTATCAAGAAGCTACAAGGGGAACAAGCTAAACTGGAAGAATCCTTAGCTAATCTTAAAGCCGAATACATGGCTGCTGATGAGGAGTTCGCCTTTCAAGCCGGGGAATATGATACTACGCTTTTGGAGCTAGAGAGAAGTAAGAACACTGTGTCCTTACTGCGAGGGAGGATAACCGAGGGCAATAAAAAACTGACCACAGTGACCAAGACCAATGAGGCGTTCCGCCTCATTGCCGAGCATGATATTAAAGCTAGCATCGAGAGCTATAACCAGAAATTAGCTGATGAGCTAGCTCATCGCCAGGCAATCCAAACCGAGTTTACAGAGATAAGGGAAATCCTAGACAACTTAAAGGCTAGCACGGGTTATACCAACAAGGAAAAGGGGATAAATGAGCTCCTAAAACCTATACGCTATGAGCTGAGCCGGGCCAAAACCTACAACCGGCGTCTAGAAAGGGAAATGGACGAGGAGATAACCGCAGCTATATCAGCGGAGTTCTCTAAGATACTAGATAAACCCATTACCCTAGATAAACTAGACCAGCTAAAGATAGATACCCGTCTAATTAGCTACGAACCTTGGTTGGAAGATGCCCGAAAAACCCTCCATAGCGCTATAAACTATCTATCGAAGAACACCGAGGCTATTTTGGGGAAATACTCTACCCCTAAGACCATAGCCAGGAAGATAGAGGAGCTGAAATCCAATATCATCCGCTTAGACCAATCCCTTCAACGCATTACCCCGATGGAGGGGGCTGCTCCTTTAGGGAAAGAGCGTCTTTTCAAAACCCATCTAGGTAGAAATATGCAGGAGAATGTGGATGAGGTTCTGTACCCCTTTAGCCAGAAGAGAATGCTATATAAACGAAAAGCCCCTCCCTTAAATACCCCCGATAATGCTAGCTATCTAACTGATGCTGACCAAGCTGAAGCGGTTATGAATATACATTATGATAATGCCCAGCAGATGCTAAAGCTATATAAGGATGTAGCTGATAATCCTGCCTCTTATAGAATCCCAGGATTGGATGAAGCCTCCCAAGCTATGATCACGAAATATACCACCGACCCCTTACTGAAAAGGAGCCTTCGAGATATGGTGTTCGAGGCAGAAATGAAGGGACTATCAGCCAGGGATGCGATTATCTTTAACTACGCCAGTAGAATGAACATGGATGATATGCTCAACTATATCTTCCCTTATCATTTCTGGTATACCCGCGAGGCTAACCTGGTGGCCCGTTACCTAGCTCATTACCCAGGTCGGTTCCATACCTTTCAGCAGATTGTAGAAGACTGGGAAGAAAGTAATAAGGGCATGCCCTCTCGCTTAAAGCATACCCTACCTACACCATTGGAGGGGGTACGTGCTGATCCCTTTAGAGCCATTACTCCCTTTGCCCAACCATTCCCTCAAGCGATGGAGGAAAATGAGGACATAACTCCCCTGGGTCGAATCTGGAAAATGTCAGGCATGCAGCCCTGGCCCGGCTTCATGGAGATGGCAGCGGCCCTAGGCTTCATAGGTAATGTGGAGGAGATGGCCAGGGATATATTGCCCCAAACAGGTATGGCTAGAGGTGTTTTCGGCCCTGATATAAGAGAGCCCTGGATGGCGATGTTCTATGGAACCAAGAAATTCCCCGCCGAGGATTATCTGATTAAACGCAAGCTAGCAGAGTGGGCCACTGAGGGAAAAGTAACATCACCAGAAGCAGAACGGGCCTCTATTGAAGGCACAGGGGAATTATGGGAAAAAGCTCGCCAAGGAGCTAACAAAGAGCAGGGTATCGCCGCCTGGGTTAGGAATCTCTTCGCTGTTAGCCCCAAGTTCTACAGTAAGGGGGAGAAAAAATATTATGATGAGCTAGCCCCAGCCCTAAAGTCAGCTAAGTCCAAAGCTGAGTATAACGCTATCATCGAGCAACATCCCGAATTGGTAGTTTGGTTCGCTCGCAGCACTGATGAGGAAAACCTAGTAGTTAAGAAGGATACCTTCCACTACTTCGATGAAAATAAGGTATTAGCTGACAAATATAGCACAAAACGTAAATCCTATGCCCCTTGGGAGGATAAATACAAAGATTTGAAAGTGGAGGAGTATAGGGAACGGGAAAAGCTAAGGGTAAAATACCCCAAGGCCGATGTAACCCCTTCTCTACGCACTATGAACCTACCGGAGCTAAAGCAATCTATTAGGGATACTGAGCTACGGGAGCTAAGTGATAAATTCTTCTTAGCTACTAAAGATAAAGATTACGATGCTGCTGAGGAGATCATAGCGGATAATCCCGATTTGGATACCTACTGGAAGCGCAATGATACCCCCCTGGAAGCAGCTTGGAGAACCAGACAGAAGGATTTCAGGGCTGCCTGGGATACCCTTAATCCTTTAGCGGAGACAGCGGATAACTTACCTCAAGGGAGCAAACAGCGCAGTGCCGCTTGGAAAGTTTACTATGCTCAAAGAGGAGTGGTAGAAGAGGAACTAGATAGGATAAAAGCCACTGACCTTATTGAGGAAATTATGGGTGAGTATCCTGGTCGCTGGAGCCAAGAGGAGCTCCAAAAAGAGCTGAAGGGTAAATGGATTCCAGGTTTCGGCGAGGAGTATCCCACTAAAACTACAAGTTATCCCACTGGGGGAACAGCTAGAGGAACTAGAACAGTGAAAATAGTCCCTAAAGAGGCACAACCTTATGCTGAGACAGCTACCAGGGGTAGTGCTGTACCGCGGGGAAGGATAACAGCTCCAAGTAGACCAGCTACTAAGGTAGTCCCTCCTCCTAAGCTAGTTTCTCCACCGGCTCGTTTAACATCCCCCCCTGCTCGTTTAGCAGCCCCGGCTAAGAAACCGCAAAATCTAGTAATGCCACCACCACCTACTATGATTAGGCCATAATTGGTAAAGTGGTTGGAAACTTCCTAGTATTATTATGTTAATCTCCTAGTAATGACGACCTACCAAGGTGTTATTAGGAGGTAATAATGACAACTACACAACCTGGGGTTGACGGTGTACCGTTGACGCCCCCCACAAGGGTTGACCTTCGAGCGGAGCCCCTGGAAGAGGGGATGGAGTTCGATCCTTCGGCGCTGGATGAGGGTATTAAACAATGGATAGAATCCAAGTTTGTACCCAGGGAACAGGCTGAAAAAGATGTAGCTAAAGTAAAGTCCGTGTTAGATCGCCGTGCTGAAGAGGAAAGACAGGCTAGGCTTAGGGTCGAAAAGGAGTACGAGAAGGCCGTAGGTTATAACCAGCAATGGCAACAGCGCTGGGAGGAGCTACAGAGAAATCGCCTGACCGACGCATCCCCAGAAGAACAGGTTAAGTTCTACAAGGAGGATGCTGAACGGACCAGGAAGGTCTTTGAGGAAACTATAACTAAGGTTCAGCAACACGAGGTCATGACCCAACAGGCTCGTATAGCTGAAGAGATGTGGCACAATGCTTGCGAAGAAGCTACCAGGCTCTCTGGCGTGCCCATATCTACCAACGACCCCGGCGCCCTGGAAATCAGGAAAAGGCTAGATTACACTAACGATTCCTGGCAGATTCCCTTCAGGCTGGTGGAGTATGCCAGCTCCAAAAGCATGGATAAAGACGCCGCTGTTGCTGACGCTAATAAGGTTCCCCCTAATCCACCTTCGGGCGGAAGACGCCGAAGTGCGGTAAAAGATTTTAACGAGGGTGCTCTTACTGACCCAGTAAAAATAGAGGAGTTAATTTCCAAGGCGAGGGCTGGCCTACTAAAGTAACCTAAATGAAAGGAGGTGAAATAGTTGGCTACTAATATAATTGTTGGTGCGGCAGGTTCTGGTGTCTACGGCGCAACCGAAGCCCAGACCTTCTATGATAAAGTTCTGCTCTTAAGAGCATTACCTAAGTTAGTGCATGCCCAAGCTGCTCGGAAAGCTACTATCCCTTCGGGGAGCGGTGTAACCGTGGCCTTCCGTCGGTTTGAATCATTAGCTGGTTCTACTACGGCTTTAACTGAAGGTACTCCACCTTCTGAATCCACCCCTACTATTAGCATCACTTATGCCACTATATCCCAGTACGGTCAATATATTAAGGTATCGGACATATTGGAAATGCAGGCAGTTGATCCCGTTATTACCGAGTTCACAGAAGTTCTCGGAGAATCAATGGGCACTAGCCTGGATCAGGTGCAGAGAGATGTAATTGTAGCTGGGACAGTGGTCCAGTATGCGAGTACAGCCGGTTCAAGGGCTCAGGTAGGTAGCGGTATGTATCTAAACACTGCGGAGATACGTGAAGCTACAACTACCTTAAAGAACGCTAATGCCCAAACTTTCCCAGGCAGCAGGTTTATTTCCTTCATCCATCCTAACACTACCCGTGATTTGATGGCTGATACGAATTTACTAAATGCCTGGCAGTATGCAGCTAACCGTGGCTCGGCCAACCCGCTGTTCAGCGGTGAGGTAGGAGAATATCTAGGAGTGAAGTTCATTGAGACCACTAATGCTAAGAACTTCGCCAGCTTAGGATTCTCTGGAGCTGATGTCTATGGCACCATGTTTATAGCTAAGGAGGCTTACGCCATAACGGAGCTATCTAGCCACCAGGCTAAGATATACGTTAAACCTGGCTACGATCCACTGGAGCAATTCAAGACCATCGGCTACAAAGCGGCTATGGCCTGCATCATACTGAACAATAACTTCATGGTTCGGGTTGAGCATGTCACAAGCGCGAAAAACGCTGCCTAATAAGGAGGCTTAGGGGAGGGGTTTAAACCCCTCCCCTAGAAATAAAATGAGGAAAAAAGAGGTGAAAATGGAAGAGAAAGTAGAAGGGGTAGTGGAGCAATTACCCCCAGGAACCATTGTGGAGAGAGGGGCAATAACCGAACATAAAGTCCCCTGGACAGTTCGGGATGTTTGGGATCGCTATGAGACTGTGGAGTTCTATGCCTATAATGATGAGGTAGTGGGCTTCCAGGGCACTAAATGGCTAATACGAGGAGGGGAGACGAATAAAGCCCCCAGTATCATCCGTGACATCTATCTCCAATCAATAGACGCCAAGAAGAAAGCAGAAAAGGCTGCCACGGACTTATATCATCGCACTGACAAAGTAGGAGCCCTACGGGAAAATGAATAAAATCTCGGCTTGCCTCATAGCTCGCAACGCCGAGAAAACCATCAAGCAAACCCTTAAGGGAATCTACAAGCATGTAGATGAGATAATAGTTGTTCTGGCAGGCCAATCTACGGACAAGACCGCCAAAATAGCTGACAAATGGGCTAAGGTCTATGATTATCCCGGTGATCTCTTTGAGGATGGCTCCATCATGTCCTTTGCCGATGCCCGTAATTACTCCTTCAGTAAAGCCAAGTATGATTGGCTATTTTGGATCGATGCAGATGATCTGGTAGAAAACCCTGAGCGGTTGAGAGATTTCGCTAAGGCTGCTGAGGAAGGTGGATACGGAGGAGTCTGGCTGCCCTATTTCTATGCCTTGGATACGCATGGCAACTGCACAACAGTGCTGGAAAGGGAAAGATTACTCAAGGCTGACCTGGACTGGAAATGGCAAGGGCGCGTACATGAAGCTGCTATTCCCTCTAGGCCAGCTATATTCTTCAAGACTGCGGATGTTATTATCAAGCATCAACATTGTGCTGGGGGGAGTAGGGCCGAGAGGAATCTCCGCCTGCTTTATCTACAACTAGAAGAGGAACCAGGGAATCATCGCACCTTATTCTACCTGGGCAACCAGTATTTTGCGATGGAACAATATGACGAGGCAGTTAAGTGGTTCGGTAAATTTACATCCATAGCCGATAACCCTCTGGAAAAATGGCAGGCTTTTATCTATATAGGTAAATCCTACATCAAACTAAAGGATTTAGCTAAAGCCGAGGACGCTTACCTGTTAGCGATAAAGGTTATACCGGAGTGGGCTGAGTCCTACTTTGGCCTGGCCGAGGTTTCCGCCTATAAATCTGACTGGGATAGAGTACTATTTTGGACAGAAAAGGGACGGCAGAGCAAGAAGGCGGGGGGTTATCTGATGATAAACCCTCTTGACTATACTACTAACCCTATTCTCTTCGAGGAGGTGGCCTATTGCCAAAAGGGAAGGGTAGACCTGGCCCTGGCGTGTATAGAGAAGGGCTTGCAGTATGTCCCCGAACACGAGCATTTCCTAGGCAAGAAGGAGCTTTATGAGATAGAGCTCCAGGTAGCACAGCGAGCCGAGGGCCTCTTACAATATTTGAAACCAATGTCCGATATGGAAGTTAAAAGGGTCTCCCAAAGTATAGCCCCGGAGCTAATGAAGTTTCCCGAAGTGCAGGATAGGGTAGGTCGAGCCAGGTTTATTACCAGGCCCAAGAAGGATAAAAAGATAGCCATTGTTTGCGGTCAAACAATGGAGGATTTTTCACCACCGGCAGTAGCCAAGGGTATTGGCGGCAGCGAAACAGCCGTAGTGGAAATAGCCAAAAGGTTCGCCAGGGATGATTACCAAGTGGATGTCTATAATACCCCTGGGGAATATGTTGGTTTACACGAAGGGGTAGGTTACTGGGATTGTACCAAGGTCATGCCTGATGAGGAATACGATTTGGCTATTTCCTGGAGGGGCCCTCATATTATCCCTGCCAAGAAGCGCATCCTCTGGTTTCATGATCTACACATTGCTGACCGTCTCAAGCCAGAGCATGTAGATAGTTTCGACTATTTCCTGGGTGTAAGTAAATATCACCAGAAAATGCTGGGGAGATACTATCCCTTTATACCTGGTGAGAAACTGAGCTATGTCTACAATGGAATTAACCTAGAACCATTTCAGCAAGTAGTTGAGCGCAACCCCAATAAGATAGTTTATACCTCCAGCTTAGATAGGGGACTATCCACTTTACTAGTGGCCTGGAAGCATATTCGGGCTGCCCAGCCCGAAGCAGAGCTTTACATCTACTACGGCTTTAACCTTATAGATAGAATGATTGAGATGGGCCACCATGACTATATTCCCTTTAAGCAGAATCTAGTCAAACTAATGGAGCAAGAAGGGATAACCTTCAAGGGACGAACCCCCAAGGGCGAGCTGGTTAAAGAACTGTTATCAGCCTCTTTCTGGTTCTATCCGGTGAACTTCCTGGAGGTTTTTTGCATTAACGCCTGCGAAGCGATGGCTGCTGGTCTAGGGATAGTTACTACTGCATGGGGTGCTCTGCCAGAGGTAATCGGAGACGCGGGATTACTAATAGAGGCTCATCCTAATAATTATACGGGGTCGCAAGCACTTTTGGCTTGTTACTATGCTATGCTAAAAGATAAGGAAACCAGGGATCAGTTTACCACTAGGGCTAAGGAGAGAGCTAAGCTCTTTACCTGGAACAAAAGCTATGAAACCTGGAAGGCTTATATCGAGTAGGGGAAGAAGGAGGATTAAATGCCAGGGATAAATATAGCCCATTTCGCCACACCTTACAGCGTACAAGAGGTTGAAAACGCTGAGTTTGATGCCACCAACAAAAGAAAAAATGTAGCTGTGGTCTCCGAGCCTGGGGCCTATACCACAGCAGCGCATACTACACTATCAGTAACCACCACTTCACAGGCAGCTTTAGCTGCCAATACCACTCGTCTTTATGCTTTGCTAGTTAACGATTCTGATACCACTATTTATGTCAAAATCGGAGCAACGGCGGTGGCTAACCAAGGCATCAGGCTAAATGTCAATGGGGGAAGCTACGAAATGAGCAAAAAGCTGGGTAATCTGAATACAGGAGCAATAAACGCTATCCACGGGGGTACTGGCAATAAGGTGCTCTTGATAACTGAGGGGGTATAGAGATGCCATTAGATAATCCAGAGATAAAAGTAGCCAGGGGTAGGGCTAAGACAGGGACAACTCTGGTAGGGATAGTACCAGGCGTAGGAGTGCATAGTACCAGCACGGTCACCTTAGAAACGGGCTATGTTTACTATTTTCCGATGCTGGTTGAGACTGATATTACTATCAGCGGATTAACTATGCAGATAACTACTGCAGCTGCTGCTGGTAAGCTGGCCGGGCTGGGTATTTATAATGCTGATACCGATTGGCAGCCTACCACTTTGGTAGTAGATGCGGGCACTATAGCCATCGATGCCCTTGCGGTGGTAACTAAGTCAGTCACTCAATTTCTCCCCGCTGGGCGGTATCTCTTGGCTTTTACTAGCAATGAAAATGCTGTCTTTCGTTTATACCGAGGTAGCTTACCTTTTTCTGGTATACCGCTCACTATGGGTTCAGCGGTTATAAACGCATTGTATGTAGCTAAGGCTTATGCGGCTTATGCTGACCCTGGCACAGCTTGGGATACTTTTGGTAGCGCTGACACAAGTGGTTTTTTCTATGCAACTTTAGTTAGTGTATCAGTGCCGTGAAAGTAAAGCTGTCCTTAGGAATTATCTTACTAGTTATTTTGATTTTATTCTCACCCCTGCTGGTTTCAACTGGAGCTGTCAATGGTCTGCCCCCGGGTAGAAGTTCTACTGTTGTAGTAGCTGCAGCCAATGCCACGGCGATAGAAAAACTTCAGGCTGATTATATCTGTCCAATACAGAGTTGTCTTGCAGAATTAAATAACGCTGTAGCGGCTTTACCAGATAAGGGGGGAAGTATCCAGCTTTCCTCTGGGATAATCAATCTGGCCTCAGGAGAAACCTGGACAATCACTAAGAATATAGCCCTGCGAGGATCGGGGAAGGGTTATTATTACCCTTCAGGCGAGAGCACCGCGCTTTATAAGATTGGCGCTGGGGATGCCTTGGTCTTCTTAGGTAATCACAACATAACTGTTTCCGTCAGGGATTTGACTATTCAGAAAGAAGATAACACTACCTGGGCTGATGGAGATGGCATAAAGCTAGTGAAAG
>ERZ1292632.1224-Hain-H43-01um-R2-1224-length-25894-cov-8_pt2 | contig 24312 bp, 33 predicted proteins | sample MGYA00564407_ERZ1292632 | MGnify/ENA primary metagenome ERZ1292632 (study PRJEB36523, sample SAMEA6512637) | groundwater metagenome | collected 2019-01-08 | study: AquaDiva: Metagenomics assemblies of 32 groundwater samples | reverse complement strand
ACATTGTTCCAAGGTAGATTAACTTTTACCTTGGGACTTTTTCAACAGAGCCGTCGCAGGGACTAATGACTTTGCTAAATCCAAAATGCGTTGAAGATATTAAGAAGATTGTTAAAAATTAAGCAAGAAGTCCCAATTCATTAATCGCCTTTTTACATTTTTCTATTGCCTGTCTTGCTGTTTCAAAATCCATCCTATTTCCGTAGTATGTAAGAGAGTTTCTCTTATATCTCAAATCACTAAACAAAAGAAACAAATCTTCCCTTTTTAGAATATCTTTCAAGAAAAGACCTAGGCAGACATGATTTAGCACATTATAGCCTTTTTTGAAAGTCATAGACTGCAATATTTCCAATAAAGAAGTGTAATAATCTTCAAAAACAAAATTGCAATTTTCCTGATTAATATTTTTTATCAATTTTGTTCTGGCTTTTGCTGTTTCTATTAATGATTCAGCTCTTTTCATATCAGGAGTGACTTTTTTGGAAGCATTGTTTTTTAAACAGTCCTCCCAACTAGCTTCTTTCATTTGATTTCTCCTGAAAAACAAATTTTTGAAAATCTTTGATTTTTTTCATTTGAAAACCTCTATATAATTATTAAGAGTTATTCCATTTATAATGTTGTTTGAAAGATTATTGTTTTTAATTTCATTTATATCTTTATACTGAAATATTTGTATCTCCCTTTTCAGCACTTTCTTAAATTTATCAAGGTTAATTTGTTTTTTTGAGGGTGTCTCTACATATATATCAATATCACTATCTTCAGTATCCTCCCCTTTTGAATAAGAGCCAAAAAGGACTATTGTGGGATTGCTTAATTCTTCTCTTAAATAACTCAAAAGCCCTGAATTGTATATTAACCTAATATTGTGAAGTTTTTTTTCAAGTACAAAGTTCTCACTGCCTCTATTGGCAGAATAAAAGACAACTTTTCCGACCTCTTCTTTCTTTAAAATCTCTTCTTTAACTAGCTCTTTAATATACCTTATTACGGACGGCAAAGGCATTTTAAGCTCTCTTTCCATTTCCCTGAATCTTTTCCTGGCAGTGGGATTATCCATAAAATATTCTTTGATTTTATCTTTGTAATTCTTAATTATCATATGATATTTTATAGTATCAACTGATATTTAAAGTTATCGGTTGCTGTGAGAAGTAAAAAGAGAAAATTAGGCAATTATTCCTAATCACCTAACTTATATCTGTCGTGTTCTCTCTATCCCTTCATGAATTAAGTCTCTAATGTTTCTTGGGAGTGATAAAAAAATATTTTGAGTTTCTTCATTCTGCTCTTTATTTAAACGCATTGCACCAATTGAAGAACCAACTACATCTCTTAACAAAGATCTATGCCCTTCAGGATTTTCCCTAAATGCAGATGTCAAATCTGAATAACCATCAAAAAGGTTCCAATTACCAGAGTGATAAAGAGGACAATTTTTCATTCTTTTCTCATCAAATTCCTTATTAAATAAACCCTCACCATATGCAACACAAGGCTTCCCAGTATATCCGCAAATTTTCCCTTTATTTCTAACTAACTCATAACATTGAGTTTTTTCGTTTGTCATTTTGTTTTTTCTCCGTGTTATTTATTTTGTGTGATTCGAGTAACTCGAATCTTTTTGTTTTTGTTACTATAGAATAGTCATACAACTATATTAAGATTTTGAGCTATTTTTTAGTCAAAACGCAAGATTTAAGTATTACAACACAATTCTATACTAAAATGACAGAAATCGTTAAATTAGACCTTAAAGACAGAAAGATACTTTACGAGCTTGATAAGGATGCAAGACAGAGCAATTCAGAAATAGGAAAGAAGATAAAACTCAATAAGAACACTGTTAACTACAAGATAAAAAGACTGGAGCAAGAAAAAGTTATTCTAAGCTATTATGCAGTAATAGACAATTCTAAGCTGGGATATTATTCATTCAGATGCTATGCTAAATTCTTCAACACAACTCCCGAAAAAGAAAAAGAGGTTTTTGACTGGCTTGTAAAAGAACCAAGAGTAGGAGTAGTCTCAAAAATTGAAGCAGTCTATGATTTTGGATTTATGATATGGATAAAAGACAGTTACGAATTTGAAGAGTTTTGGCATGATTTCAAACATAAATTCAGAGAGTACTTCTGGAATGAAAGAGTTGATGTTTTCACAAGTGCTTACAACTTCAGGAGAAAATACCTCGTTGAAAGCAAGGAGCTTGAAGAGTATGATTTCATAGGCTCAAACAAAATAATCGAACATGACAAACTTGATTTAGAAATTCTAAGAACACTGAGCAAGAACGCAAGAATGCCCCTAATTAATATTGCAGAAAAATTAAAAACACCCGAGAGAACAGTTGCATTTAGAATAAAACGTCTTGAAAAAAACAAAATAATACAAAGCTACAGAACAAATCTTGGTTATGAAAAACTAGGAGTAGAATATTTCAAAGTGAATATTCATTTAAACAAAGTTCCAGAAAAGAAATACCTTCTAGAATTTGCAAACTCTAATCCAAATGTAATCTACTACGATATTACAAACAACGATTATGATTACGAGTTGGACATAGAAATTCATAACAGAAAAGAACTCCTAAAGCTTTTAGAAAAATTAAAGACAAAATTTCAAGTTAGAGATATAGAAATACTTTCATTCAAAGAATATTACAAATTGGAACTGATGCCTCAGGCTTAATCAAATTCCCCAAGCAACTCCATTATTCATTTCCTGGCAGTATCTTATGGCATCTACACTATCCAAGCCAATTTTAACCACTTCTTTTTTCAGCTCTTTTTTTAACCCATAGAGCTGGGATAAAAAACTGGAGGAATCTAATTCCATAGGAAGCCATTGAGAGTAACATTCCTTATCTTGAAGAATAGCGCAGTACTTGAACCCTAAACCAAAACCTGTTTCTTTATCATAAATTAGGATTTCTCCAGGCTCTAAAACAGCTTCTTTAACATCATTATTTTCAAAATTGCCAGCTAATTCAAACATTGTCAAGTTTCCAAGAAAAAACCATTTTTAAACCTTCCTTATACTTTACAAAATCTTTTTAAACTAACTTTTGATTTAGTTTCTATGAAACGCTCATCACGAAGGTGGAAAAAAAAAGGGCAGATGCGCTGGAAGTGGCAGCGCAAGAAGCTGCGAAAGGAAAAGCACAAGCGTAAGCTAAAACGTTCTAGAAGCAAGTAATTAAGACTTTTCTACGCTCCAAATAACAATAATCTTTATAAGGAATCTCAATGATATTCTTTAGAGGGAAAAATGACTTCAGAAATCTGGACAGAAAAATACAGACCGGCAAAATTTTTAGACATTGTGGGTCAAAGTGACATAGTAAAAAGAGTAGAATCTCTTACAAATTCTCTTAATATACCTCATCTTTTGTTTGCAGGGCCCGCAGGAACCGGCAAGTCAACAATGGCCTTAATAGTTGTAAAAACCCTTTTCAAAGAAAACTGGCACGAAAACTACCTGGAATTGAATGCCTCTGATGAAAGAGGAATAAATGTAGTAAGAGAGAAAGTAAAGAATTTTGCCAGAACAAAATCCATAGGAAATGTCTCTTTCAAAGTTATTTTTTTGGATGAAGCTGACGCTTTGACACCGGAAGCCCAGCAGGCATTGAGAAGAACAATGGAAAATTATTCGGGCACATGCAGGTTTATACTGTCATGCAACTATTCAAGCAAAATAATAGACCCAATCCAGTCAAGATGCGCTATTTTCAGATTTAAGCTTATAGAGCAAAAGGAAATAGGAAAATATCTCGCAAGAATTTCTGAGGGAGAAAAACTTACAATAACACCAGAAGCAATGGAATTAATGTATGAAGGAAGCGAAGGTGACTGCAGAAAAGCCACAAATATTCTTCAGTCAACAGCAGCCATATCTCCAATGATAAATCATGAATTAGTTTCAACAATTCTTTCAAATGCAAAGCCAAAGGACATAAAAATTGTTTTAGATTACGCGCTTTCTGGCGACTTCCAAAAATCAAGAGAAAAACTGCTTGATGTGATGCTGAAAGAAAGCATTTCTGGCCAGGACGTCATTAAAGCTGTCCAGAAAGAAATTTGGAATCTCCCGGTAGAGCCAGACTTGAAAGTAAGGTTGACAGAAAAAACAGGAGAAATAGAATTCAGGATTGTTGAAGGCTCTGATCCTTTTATACAGCTGCAATCTCTTTTAGCTAGTTTTGTGCTGGCAGGCTTAGGTCAGGATAAATAAGATGATTCTAATGGAAGAGGAGAAAGTGAAAAGATATCTGGATGACATTTTGGTTAGATTAGAAGTTTCTGAGGCAAAAGATAGAGAGCTAAGAACAGAGTTTGTTATAGCAGTTAATTTTTACAAAAGTTGCTATGACCTAAAAGATTATGGAATAAAAGCAAACGAGATTTTATCACAATATGCTTAAATCTAAAAATGACAGAAGAAACAATTGAAAAAATAAAGCCTCAGAACTGGACAGAAAAATACAGGCCTCAATATTTTGCAGAAGTCAAAGGCCAAGATGTAGCCGTTCAAAAAATAAAAGAGCTTCTTGATTTTTATCTTGAAAGAGGGGAGAAATCAGCTTCAAGATATCTAGCTCCGTTAATAAAAAAGAAAATTCCTAAAAAAGCAGTAATTCTTCACGGGCCTCCTGGAACTGGGAAAACGACGCTCGCGCATGTTGCAGCAAAAGAAAGCGGAGCAGAAATATTTGAATTAAACGCTTCAGATTTAAGGGATAAAAACAAATTAAGGGAGATACTGAAGCCGGCAATAGAGCAAAGGTCTCTTTTAAAAGAAGGAAAAATAATCCTTGTTGATGAAGTGGATGGAATATCAAAATTTGATTTTGGGGGTTTGCCGGAGCTTCTCTCTTTGATTGAAGTTTCTCCGTATCCTATGATAATAACTGCCAATGACATATGGGACAGAAAATTTAACACTTTAAGGACCAAATCGGAGCTTGTTAAATTAAAAGAAATTGACTACAAAACAATAAAAGATATTCTCGCAAAGATATCTATAAAAGAAAAGCTTAATTTTCCGGAAGATTTGCTCACAAGAATCTCGCTTAAAGCAAAAGGCGATTTAAGAGCTTCAATAAATGACCTTCAGGCAATTTCTCACGTAAAAGACCCAGGCTCTATTGAAGGTGATGAAAGAAACAAAGAAAATGATATTTTCAACGCTCTTAGATTGGTGTTCAAAGGAAAACCAACTGCAGAAACTTTGCAAATTTATGAAAGTGTTAAAATGCCTCTAGATGAGATAATTTTGTGGGTAGAAGAAAATATTCCTTTAGAGTATAAAGGAGTTGAGTTGGCAAAAGCTTATGAAAGTTTAAGCAAAGTTGATATATTTAAAGGGAGAATTTACAAACAACAGTATTGGCGTTTTATGGTTTATGAAAATATCTTTCTTAGCTATGGAATATCTGCTTCAAAAAAAGATGCCAAAACAGGATTCACTAGCTACAAAAAGCCTGAAAGGATTTTAAAAATATGGCTTCACAATCAAAGAACAGCAAAAAAGAAATCAATAGCGCAGAAATATGCCAAAGTTGTTCATGTTGGAGTAAAAAGGGCTTTGCATGAATTTCCAATAATAAGCCAGATAATAAAAAGCAATATCTCAATTCAGAAAGAGCTCAAGCTCAACGAGGAAGAAATTGAGTATTTGATGAAGTAATATCTTTATAGTAGTTACAAATAGAAGGATTTATAAAGTTCAAAAAACGCGTATCAAGATGGTCAAATTAACAAGTGATGCAGAAAACAGAAGAGCAATACTTGAAAGTGAAAACCCTAGAGTTACTGCCTATAACGAAGGAATGAATTGCATTAACCCTCTAACAGGGAGATCTTATAATCAGATTAAAGAAAAAAGCTATGGGAGCAGATTTTTAAGCTACCAGGTTTCACTTGCAAGAATTGATTTAAGAGAGAAGAAGATTAATGACTCTGAATTTTTCAGAAATAAAGAGTTAATTATTAATCTTGTGAATAGAATGACAGAATCGAATATACCTCTTTCACTGATTTCAAGTCCAGATGGACTGGACCAGGCATTAAAAGAGATTGAAGCAAAAGAATCGATAAATCCAGAAGAGGATAAAACAGAGGATGTCTTCAGTAAATATTGGAGAACTATTGATAAATCAAAAAACAGAATAGAGAAACATTTTACGCCAAATAACTATGTGATTGAAGAGGAAAATTTAGAAGAATGGTCAACAAAAAAGTTCAGATGATTATTTCTTAGAGGCTATAACTCATCTTCATCCAATAAAGGATAGACATCCAAAGCCACTTCTTCATAAGGATGGACTTCTTTTATAGAATTAATTACTGATTTTGCCTTATTTTTTGGACAGATGAACTCAATTTTATCTTCTTTTACCTCTTCTAATTTTCCAGGCTTTCCTATGAATGGATTTGCTTTGTCATTTGGCTTAAATCTGCCTGTCCCATCAGAAGAAAAACTGCAATAAGAATAATTACCTATATTTCCTCCGCCGCTTTTTCCAATTGCTTCCAGAACTTTTTTTGAATATTTCGGGGGGACAAAAACAACTATCTTAACATTCTTCATGAACACAGAATAGAAAACAAATTAATAAACCTTTTCAAAAGACTCGTCTAAAACATAATAATATATCTTTATTACATTGTCTCTAACCACATTTAAAGCCCTATAATCTAATTTAAAAGGATTATTATTAAGGGGAGATTGAGTATTTACAGAGTCATTGATTCAAATTTGTAATCTGGATGCTTTTCCAATGAAGGCAAGATTCTTCTCATCCAAGCTACATCACTATCCTCTTTAAAAATTTCAAAAGCAATCACATCTTTAGGATGATTATCAGGCTTAGGGATATATAATTTAATTTTATCACCAGGCCTAAAACTTTCCACAACAGCATTCAAAGAATAAACATCAGATTGATTATCAAGCCAAACTTCAGTTACAGGATAATTATCATAAATACTAACATGGCTAACTCGTCCTTCAATAGAGGGTATTTTCGTTCCATGAGGCCCATATAAAGAAACGTCGTTCATAATCAGGGTAGAAAAGTTCTCTTTAAAAGGATTATTGCACTTAAAATCAAGCAGAAACCTTTGCCAGCTCTTCATCAATTATCTTCTTGAAGTTTGCGAATGGCTGCGCTCCGCTTATTAATCTTCCATTAATAAAGAATGCGGGAGTTCCTGTAACTCCATAGCTTTGGCCATCGGCAGAATCTTTCTGGACTTCCGAAGCCATTTTTCCAGAATCCAGGCAGTCATTGAATTTTACTGTGTCCAGCTTAAGCTCTTGAGCATATTTCTTAAGATCACTTACATCTAAAGAATTTTGATTTTCAAATAACTTATCATGCATTTCCCAGAACTTGCCTTGTTCATAAGCGCATTGAGCGGCTTCTGAAGCTTTTTGAGCTTTAGTATGTATGCTTATTAATGGAAAGTCTCTGAAAACAATTTTTGCTTTTCCTGTATTTACATAATCCTTAATAATAGAAGGGTAAGTCTCTGTGAAAAATTTTCTGCAGAAAGGGCATTCAAAATCACTGAATTCAACAATTGTAACCTTAGAAGCAGGATTTCCTTTTACAGGATCATCGTCAACGCTTACAGGAATAACCTGATTAGCAACTGCCTGCTGGTCTTGAGAAAGCTGATTTATTTCATCAAAAGATAAAACTCCCTGGACTAAAGCCTGTCCGTCAGCAGTCACATAAAGAGGAACGTTCTGACCTTGAAAAGAAACAACAACTTCATACAATCCATTCTTCATCTCAGAACTGACAACATTAACTGTTTCGCCAGTCTGCAATTTCACAAAATCAACAACTTTCTGCTCAACATCTGCTTTTGAAGCAACGCCAATAGCACCTCCAGTCATGCCTCCTGAAAAATTGCTTATAAGAAGAACTAACGTAACTACAGCAAGAACTACTGTGGATAAAACCCATGGATTTTCCCTGAACTTCTCAGTCATTGTTTTCCTCTTATCTTCAGGCACGCTAGCTTCCTTGGAATCTTCCATCAAAACATTATGAAAGTCCCTTTTAAAAACATTTTGGTAGGTTTCAAGGTTTGCATGCCAAAAAATAGTTTTTATGCCAAATTAGACTGAATTAAGAGACTGGCTTCAAAATACTCAATAAATTAATAAACAACTTTTTCTTTTAAAATTCATGCCATATGACATAATTATAGGAAGGAGTGATGAAGATAAAAAATCTTTTGCAGATAAAGGTCTGGTTTACATTGGAAAGGGCTTTGTGAAGATGGGACAGTATAATTCTTTGAGCAATAAAATATTTCTTGATGTTGCAAGAAGCCACGTAATCCTTGTAGCTGGTAAGAGGGGATCTGGAAAATCATACAGCTTGGGCGTCATCGCCGAAGGCCTGTCCAACCTTCCAAAAGAAGCCCGCGATAATATAGCTTCCTTAATATTTGACACAATGGGAATATACTGGACAATGAAATTCAAAAATGAAAAAGACCGCGATTTGTTGAGAGAATGGGGCTTAAAATCGGAAAACCTGCCGGTAAAAATTTTTGTTCCATACGGTTATTATGATTCTTATGTTGGGAAAGGAATACCTGCTGATGAAAAATTTGCTCTAAACACAGCAGAACTAAAAGCAGAGGACTGGATATTAACATTTAACCTAGACCTTATAAATCCGGTGACAGTTCTTATTCAAAGAGCGCTTTCAAGGCTGAATAAAAACTTCTTCACTATCAAAGACATAATATTGGAAATAGAACAGGACAAAAAAACTTCTATTGAAATAAAAAATGCAGCTTCGGGATTATTTGAAGCAGCAGATACTTGGGGAATTTTTGCAACCTCAAAGTCAGAAGCAACTCAGGTAAAAGATCTTATTAATGCTGGAAAAACGTCTGTTTTAGATTTGAGCGTCTATAATTCAGTTGGAGCTTTTAATGTAAGAGCCCTTGTAATAAGCCTTTTATCAAGAAAAATTTTCAATCAAAGAATGGAATCGAGAAAATCTGAGGAAGTAGACTCTGTAAACAAAGGCCTTAGTTTTTTGTCTGGAGAAGAAAGGAAAGAAAACCCTTTAGTCTGGGTTTTTGTTGATGAAGCGCATGAATTTTTGCCATTACAAGGGAAAACTCCTGCAACGGACGCTTTAGTTCAGCTGTTAAGAGAAGGAAGACAGCCAGGAATTTCTCTAGTCTTAGCAACTCAACAGCCAGGCCAGATACACCGAGATGTTATGACTCAGTCAGATATAGTCTTAAGCCACAAAGTAACATCATCCCAGGATTTGGAAGCTTTGAACAAAATAATGCAATCATACCTTCTAAGCAGCATAAAGCAATACATGGATGATCTTCCAAATTTAAAAGGCTCTGCAATAATACTAGATGACAATTCTGAAAGAATTTACCCAATGAGAGTGAGACCAAGATTTACATGGCATGGCGGAGAAGCGCCAACAGCTATTAAAGCTGAAAAGAAGATCTAGAAAGGTTTTTAAACAAAAATGCTTGAGAACTAAAATGGCAAAATGTGAATTATATCAAGCAGCAAAAGCATTCTATGAAGAAGAGCAGGATGTATTTGTATGTGAAATCTCAAGAGGAAAATGTCCTTATAACAATGAAGGTCACAGATTAGAGTGTAAAGACAAAAAAATAAGAGTAATTTGCAAAACAAACGCAGAAGTTGGGAACAAATCAGGATTAATCTTAAGGGTAGAAGATTTTTTATAAAACCATAAAATCAACCCTCACTCTAGCCCTGTAAGGCGCGATCTCCCCTGCAGTCTTTTTTTTGAGAATTTTTATTTTCTTTCTGCATTTTTTGGCCTCATTTCTTATCTTATCAACGATTAAATCAATTTCATCCATCCTGCAGAAATCATAGTAAAAGATTCTCGTCCCTTTTTTTGACAAAGAAAAAGCCTCTTTCAAAAAAGAATCTTTAAGCTGAGGCCTTGGCATTACTATGTAGTCGAATTTTTCCTTTATTTTCCAGGCAATCCTCTTTATATCACCGTCTAAAAAAACAACTTTGTTTTTTACTTTATTCAATTCAGCGTTGAGCTTTCCGTATTTATTAGCCTCCCTGTTAATTTCATTTGAAAAAACTCTAGCCTTGGAATTTCTTGCTATGACAATGGAAAAAGGCGCGACGCCTGCAAACATTACAAGAACATCTCCTTTTTTTACCATTGATGAGATTTCTCTTCTTTCATTGCTAAGCCTTGGAGAAAAGTAAGTTTTCTTTATATCAAATCTGAAAACACAGTCATTTTCCCTGTACAAGGCTTCACTTGTCTTTTCCCCTAATACATATTTCAGGCTTTGTTTTCTGAGCCTGCCTTTGAATTTTCCAATTTTCTCCATGACGGTTTTCACTCCTCTGTGATTAGACATGAGTTTTTTTGCAAAATTCTTTTTTTCTAAATTCTTTGTTTCTCTGCTGAACTTAACAACAGCTACATTTCCGAGAATGTCAAAATTGCTCATTTGCTAAGTTCTCCAATTATTTTTTTAACTTCAAATAAAAAATTTTCAGCATCTGCAATATAACTCTCTGCATCCTTCTTAGAAATATCCTCGACAAAACCATAAAGGATTTTATGCCTCTCTTCTCTCAAGACATTAAAAGAATTGACCAAACTTTTTGAAATTTTGCCCTTAAATTTGTCTCTTGTATAAATATAGGTGGCATAATGGCTTTTTTCCTGTATTCCTTCTTTGTACAGCAAAGATCTAGCGGAATGAAACATGCTAGTATAAGCTGACAAAACAGCATTGCTGAAAAAATTTGACGAAAACAATTTTTTAGATTCTTCTATCTTTGATTCAGCAATTCTTAAACTGGAATTTACTTTTTCAACATCAAAATTTATCTTTCTCAAAAGTCTTTTCTTAAAAAGTTCGTCTATTTCCATATTAAAGTTATAAAACAGGAACATCCCCCACCAAGTTTATTCCAGAAACAACCTCTTGATAAAAAGCCTTGTTTTCTTCTTTTTGCTTTTTCCATTCTGCCAAAGTGAAGTAATGAGAATTGATTTCTCTGCCTAATTTTTTTTCAAAAATGGAAAAATCAATTCTTTCTTTTCCAAAACAAACCAAATCTATATCGCTACTATTATCATCTCTTCCATCAGCTGTGCTTCCAAAAAGCATAACATTTGAAAATTTCTTTTGCAATAAATCAAGAAATCTTGAATCTTCAATTTTTTTTATAAAAAAAGCCAGTTTAATATGCCTGAATGCAATAGAATCTAAATTAGCTTTGAAATATCTAAGATTTGCTTTTCTATTTTCCTTTATTAAATTCTCACTCAGCAACATTTCCAAAAACCTCTGGGCGCTATTAACACTTATCTTTAATCTCCTAGAAAATTCTCTTAAATGAATCTCATCATAAGAATTATCAATAAAAAAGCTCAAAGCTTTTAGACCAAGAAAATTGTATACTTTTTTCATACAATTGTACTATTTTTTGATATATTTAAACTTTTCTAAAGTCAATATAACAATGTTTAAAAAAACATTTTACCTGTAATAAAAATGAAAAAAGAGATGATGCCTTTATTTTTTGCAATAGCCATGACTGGATTTGCAAGCGCATACGGAAACTGGAATTTGTCCATAGGAAATTTATTTAATTCAATAGACTCTGAGACTCTTGTTTTGGGAACTTTATTTCTTCTCTTAACTTTAATAATAAATCTTTCTCTTAGCAGAGCAAAGCTCTTTAAAAAACCAACAGGAGAAACAAATGCGGCAGCTTCTGGAATAACAGCTATGCTTATCTCCCTATTGGCTGTTTATGGAATTTACAAATCAAATTTTGATGTTGAAAACCTATTTTTCAATATTGGATTGAATGAAGATATTCTTAGTGTTTTAATTCCTATAATTATAGTTATGCTTCTTATTTTTATGTTCTGGAAACTTAAACTGCACACGCTTTGGATAATCGGCGCTGTATTAATTGCAATAGCATTATTCACAGAATTAGTCTATGAAACAGGGACTCTCTTTATGATTGGCTTGGCTTTGATGGTTTTATGGCTTATTATATGGTGGTTTTTCAAACGAAAAAAAAAAGTAAAAAATGGTAATTACAGACCGACACAGCCAATAAATTATTCTTACAAAAGCCAATATCAAGACGAGAGAAATAAAAGAGCAGAGGCTGAAAGAGAAAAAGCAGAAGCAGATAGAAAGTGGAGAAAATCCCAAGGAGACAATCAAAGACTGCAGAGAGAATTGAACGAGGCAAGAGAATCGCTTGAAAGAGCAAGGAATGCGAGAAATTCTGAAGAAGCGCAGGCAGCAGGAGAAACTGCCAGGAGAGTTGTTCAAGACGCAAATAATATCGCCCGGCAGGATCCAGACCCTAGAATCCAGCAGGAAGCAAGGCAGGTTTACAGTATTGCACAGCAAGCATACCAAATCGCAGAACATAAACTTCTTGAATATAAACAATGGAACAAAGAAGAGCAGTATGATGTTAAATTATGGAGAAAAAAAGAGCAGGAAGTGAGAGGAATAATAGAAAGAATAAGAAAAACTCATGACCCTTACGCCGTGCAGAGATTAAAAGAAGACTTAGATAGGCGATTGAATATATTGCAAATAGAATATCATCCTGACAAGCACCCTCATGACATCAAAGCTGCGACAGAAATCTCCGGAAGAATAAATGAATATAAATCTATAGCTAAGCAAATTACTTATCAGGAAAAAACACAAATAGAAACAAGAGAGGTTCAAGACAAGAGAAAACAAAATTTTATAGCAGAGCTTAGGGAAAATTACAGATTCTATGTCAATGAAGTAAAAACAATAATGAAAAGAAACAATGGCAAAATTCCTCCATTAGGGACTCCTGACGGAGATTACAGGCACAAATGCATTGAAGAAATCAAGAGAATCGAGCAAATGGCAAGAAATCAGGGAATTAGTTTGTAATTAAATAAAAGGATTTACTTTTTTAAAGGTTCTACTTCGAGTAGTCCTTTTTTTGTTAAAATGTAGGGTTTGTTAAAGTTTATACTTACGGTTGCTGGAAAGGTCATATTTACTATACGTTGTGCTATTCTACCTTCTTCAGCACTAGGACCTTTACCAGTAAAATCATACACATACTCTATCACTTTTGCTTGTTCGAGAGCTACAATAGGATTAACAAAAACATATCCTTTTCCGTTTTCTTCTCTGATAGTAAACAAACCTTGGTCGCCTTTTTCTAATTCTATATCATTATGTGATCTATATGTTGCAGATGCAGAATGATTTCGAGACGGAATAGTGTAATTTTCTAAGTTGTTAGTTTTTAACCAATCATTCCAATCATATTTGCCTTTTACATTTGGGCACATAGCATTATAACTGCCTAAGAGAGTTTCAATTTCTGAGGGAAGTGGTTCTCTAATCAAAGGTGAATCATCTCTACTAAAAGTATCCTCTAATACTTGTTTTGCGTTTTTTCCAGTAAAAAGTTGGCTTCCATGAGTTGGTGACTCGGAAGTTCTAACTGACTCTTCCAAAGAATTTATTTTGGGAGTTGATTGTTTTGGGGTTTCTTTGACCATTCCAAAAGTTGAATCATTAGAACCAACACCATAATACTCATGCATGATTCCAGAGACAAGTCTAGCAAATTCCTCACTATTTTTTGCGCCGTTTTGAGCATCAGATAGAATTCTGTATAAATACTCTGATGTCTTCAGTGCATCCGGCTTTCTACCTTTATTTTCCATAAAATTTAGATAAAAATCAAGTATTTAAATCTTTCTATTTGTTACTCCTATATAGTAACATTTAGATTCCTATATCAAACAACCCCAAAAAATTCTGCATTTAACCTGCTTCCTGCCATTGCCCTATTTTCAGTTATAGCACTAAATAGATTCATGAATTCTGCAATAGAATAAGTTCTGCCAATTTCAAAACAATAATGCTCTGCAATCGCTCTATCTGCTTTAGACATTTTTTGGCCATAAGTTGTAAATTTATACTCACAACCTCTATTACAAGTTTTATCGCAAAAACTATCAAAACTATCAACTATTTGGACAGAATCAAATTTGCCAACTTCACTCAGATTAACTGCAGAAGGAGGATGTAAATGATGTCCACTTAATTTAAATAAATTATTTGTCATAAGAATACTAAGAAACTGTTTTTTTAAAGTTTTAGAACTACTTATTCAACGCTTTTATTTCCAAAAAACTCCAAACAAAAACTTGTTAAGTCGCATTAACTCTGTTCTAATATGGTAGAATTTAACGTCATAATTGAAAAATATGAGGATGGCTGGTATGTAGCAAGCGTGCCTGAAATACAAGGATGCCATACTCAAGGAAAAACAATACCGCAAGTCCTAGAAAGAATAAGAGAGGCTATAGAAGTCTGTTTGGAAGCTGACGGAGAAAATATTAAGCCAATGAAATTTATCTAAACAAAAACATTTAAATAGAAATAAGATTAATCTTATTTATGCAAATAGACACAACTAAAATGAGCTCAAGAGGGCAAGTGGTCATACCTCTTGAAATGAGAAAAGATATCAAGGAAGGAGAAAGATTAATAATAATTAGAAACAATGATGAAATAATCTTGAAAAAAAACCTTCCAGAAACAGCTATTTTATCAGAAAAATCATTGTCTGAAACATGGCTATCCAAAGAGGATGAAGAAGCGTTTTCTTATCTTCAAAAATGAGATTCAAAAAATATGACATAATTCTGGTTAATTTTCCATTCTCCAATCTAAAAGAAAGTAAAATAAGACCTGCTTTAGTCGTAATGCCTCTAGAAGGCGAAAATACCATTTTATGCCAAATAACAACAAAGAAAAGAAACATGCAGAAATATGAAATTTTTTTACGCAAAAAATCTTGTGAAGGTAATATTAGATTTAATTCATATATTTATATAGATATGATTTTCACGTTGCATGAAAGTCTCATAGTTAATAAAATAGGAACTATAAAAGATGAAGAAGTTAAAAAAGAAATTGATAGCAAAATAAAGCAATTGTTTGAAATGGATTAACAAAATCTAAAACCACCTATTAAACCCTTTTGTTTCTAAAAAACTCAAACATAAACTTCAATTATCTTCGCGCTAACTTGGTAATGTTTCAACAATTTTAAAATTTCATTTTTATGTTCAATAGGGACCATAATACTGCTTTTTCCAAGTTTTTTCCCGCCAAAAATTTCAAAAAATCCTTTATACTTTTTTCCTTTTGAATTAAATCCATAAATTTTATTCAAAAATGCCCCCCTATTTTTTCCAATTTTGTTCCAAAAGAATAATGAATATTTTTTACCACCAGCTTTAAATCCAGAAGAGACATATCTCCCATAAAGCACTATACCTGTGCTGTCTATACTCTTCTTAAGATCATCCCATTCTTCTAACTTTCCAACAATTACATTAATCTTATTATCAACGCCATTACTCTTAAAGATTAATGCTTCTCTGCTCTTATAAAAATCTTCTGTAATCTTTTCTATCCTGTCTACAAAAATTTTACTTTTCTTTTTTATCTCAATAAAGATGTCCACATCGCTTTCTTTATTATTTTCTTCCTTTGCTACAGAACCGAATAAAATTATCCTGATAATATTATCCAAACCTTTAAGATTATATAAAAGATATGAACTAAAATAACTAGAATAAGATTTAAGCATTTTCAATTTCCTTTTTCAAACTAAGAAACAAATTTATTTTTTCCCTTAATATAGATTCAGAAACAAGTTTCCCATAAGCAAGTTCATTTCTTTCTCTCTCTAAATTATAAGCAATATCTAAAAATTTATCAATATTTCTTATAGAATTAATTGGGCAAGTTATCTGTTGGGATATTAATTCTTTAACATTTTGTTTTTTCTTTTTTAGCCATAAATGATTTATCTTTGCACCAGGTTTTAGCACGTTTATTCCATCCAGGTAACTTTCAATTAAAGTTACGGTTCCCAAAGATAATGAAAAGGCTAACCTTCTTTGATGAAAAACAATGCCTTTTGAATCCTTCAAAGAAGATTCAATTTCATCCAAAACCTCTTTAATAATATCATTATTTTTTTCCACCATATTTAAGACACCTATCTCGGCATAATTAAGACACATGTCTTTATAAATTTTTCTATCAAATTTAAGTCAATTGTCTTAAACTAAATAAGACATATGTCTTAACAGAGCATCAAAACCACTTATCAAGCTCTTCAGATTACCTTCTAGGTTATCGCAAAATTTAGAACCATTTTCCTAAATTTTTTTGTTTGTTCTTCTCCGCAACATCTCTTAATTTTTCAAGCTGCTTCTCAACCCTTTCCTCTGAAAAATCATGCCTCTCAACTAAAATCTCTTTTATTTTTTTTTCATCAACTTTTCCAAACCTAAACTGAAAATCCTTGACTGCAGGCTTTTTGAATAAATGAAAAATTTCCTGCCAATCAAATCTATCTTCGCTCTTGAGATTTAGCATCTGCTCTCCGACACTTTCAAAAATCAAAACAGGCTGCTTGAATTTTTTTACAATATCAAGGGCTTTTTTCTGGCCGATTCCTGGAATTCCTCTAGGGTTGTAGTCAGTCCCTGCTAAAATTCCAAGACAGATAAGCTGATCTAAATTAATTTCTAAAACATTAAAAACTTTTTCAAGTTCTATCATCTCTGGTTTTATCTCAATCCAGCCTGAGACAGTCTTTCTTTTTCTAGACAGAGTTAAATTCTGAATAAGTTTTGGAGCGCCAAAAAGCAGGCTATCGTAATCCTGGCTTGCACTGGCATAAACCGACTCTTTAACTCTTGCGAGATAAGCTGCCTCCGCTTCGCCCTCTCCAGGAGCCTGCACAACAGCGATTCCCATTGCTTCAAGAAGCTCTTTGCTCTCTTCAATCATCTCTGAATTAATCCTTACAAGCTGACCTGCATGCCTTTTCATGCTCTCAAAATCCTCTTCGCTTTTTGCCTTCTCATATCTATCTTTAGAAATATTCCTAGACTCGCCACGCTTCTCGTGAGTTTTCCATTTAAGATCAGGCGGTTCACCGTCAAAAGCATAAACTAGCTTGATCCCATCAGAAATTAAATTTATATTTCTATAAAATAAGCCTGAAAGATGGCTGGTAATTCTTTTTTTAAAGTCCATTAAAGGAGTTCCATCTGGCTGCCTTATAGTAGAAAGAAATTGATAAAGAGTATTAAAAGCATCAACACAAATGATCTTTCCTTTAAGATCATTCATATCAAGCTCTTTCCTAGGAATGATGTCTCTAATATTTAAACCCATGAGAAACACAGTGTTAAGAAATATAAAAGGTTATCTCTGTCTATTTTTAGCAATATTGTAATGATCTCTAAGAACTGAATTTATCCTTTCAGGCTTGCATTCATCAATTGAAAGAAACCCTTCCCTGCCAGAAGCAACTCTTAAACCCTTATAGTTTAAAACATTTTTTAAAATATTTACTTTATCTTCAATATGATTCTCGGGATCAAAGAAATCAATCATTTTGGGATACTCAACGGCTTTTATAAGCCGAGAATCTCTATCAACTCTTAAAATCTTCTTTTTTCTTTTTAAGGAAGCATTTTTTGTATAATCCCTCTCCGCCAGTCCCCGATTGTATGCGAAATCATCATAATCTTTAGCGCCATTTAAGTCAACTAATTTAGAGTAAGAGACACAGTCCCCTCTAGAAAGAGCTTCATTCATGAGCTTCATCTTATCCTCATATTTTTGCTCTATAGCCAACACCATAAAATAACTCCTGATAAGTAGTTTATAAATCTTACTAGTAAACCTTATCTTTAAATAATAAAATCACTTTTAATGGCAATGAAAACAGAATTCATTCCCATAGACTACGACTACTTTGACTTTCAAGGTAAAAACTTTATAAAAATAATAGGTAGAAACAGCTCTGGAAAAAGAATATGTGTAATCGATTCTTGTCCAGTTTATTTCTGGGCAATTTTAGAGGATAAAATAAAAAAAGAAACAATAGAAAAAACAATCAAAAAGATAGAAAAAATAAAGCTTGACTCCAAAGGCAGAAAAACAGAAGTGGAAAAAGTAGAAATCCATGAAAAAAACTTTCTTGGAAAAAAAGTAAAAGCCCTTAAAATATACGCAACAAATTATAAAGATCTGCATGACGTAGCAGGCCATATTGGGATGCCTGAAATAACAAAAAGGCGAGGTTATGACTTGGGCTTTATAACACACTACATTTTAGAAAAAAAATTAATTCCAATGCACTGGTATGAAATAGAGGGAGAAGTGCTAAACAACTCGTCAGAATACGGTGGAATTGACGCGGCGCTTGATGTAGATATCTGCATAAAACTTGAAGATCACAAAGAAATTAAAGACAAAGAATTCAGGCCAAAAGTGCTGACTTATGATATTGAAACTGATGAATTTAAAATAGGGGAGGGAGAAGTTTTAATGATCTCCCTGGTTTCAGAAAATTTCAAAAAAGTTTTAACTTGGAAAAAAACAAATGAAAAACCAGATTATGTAGAATATGCAAAAGATGAAGCAGACATGCTTGAAAAATTTGTAGAATATGTAAAAAAAATATCTCCTGATTTTTTAGTGGGATACTTCTCTGACGGATTTGATCTTCCATACCTAAAAGCAAGGGCAGACAAACACAAAATTAAACTTTCTTTAGGTTTAGATGACAGCCAGCCAAGATTCCACAAAGGAGCTTTGACAACTGGAAGAATAGATGGAATAGTGCATATTGACCTGCTAAAGTTTATACAAACAGCATATTCCCAATACATGCAATCTGAAACATTATCTCTGAATGAAGTTTCAAAAGAATTTTTAGGAGACACAAAAAAAGATTTCAAATTCAAACATTCCTCTGCAATAGAAGGAAAAGATTGGATAAAATACTTTGAGTACAATCTTCATGATTCTATTTTAACATACGGACTTTTTGAAAAATTCTGGCCAGACATACTAGAATTCACAAAAATTATGCAAGAGCCAGTTTTTGATATAACTAGAAATGGAATGTCAAAAAATGTTGAAGACTTCATAATTCATAACTTAGAAAAATTCAATGAAATCCCTGAGAAAAGGCCAACATATGATGAAATTTCTCAAAGAAAAAATAGAGAAAAATACGAAGGGGCTTTTGTATTCGAGCCAAAGCCAGGATTATATGAAAATATTTCATTATTTGACTTCACAAGCTACTGGCCAAGCATTATTGCAACTTTTAACTTATCAAAATCAACACAGCTGGAAAAAAAAGAAAAAGATTCTCTAGAAGTAGATATTGGAAACAAAAAAGTCTATTTTGAAAAAAAACTAGGATTCTTTCCAGAAATGTTAAAAGAGATTATAGCAAAAAGAAAACAATATAAAAAGGAACTCACAGAAAAATTTGACAATGTAAAGAAAGCAAGAAGCAATGCATTCAAGCTTCTTGCAAATGCATCATACGGGTATCAGGGTTTTTTTAGAGCAAGATATCATTGTGCGGACGCATCCGCAGCAACAACAGCAATAAGCAGAGAATTTATTAAAAAAATAATTGATAAAATAAACAAGGAAAAATATAAGGTAATATATTCAGACACTGATAGCGTGGCACTTCTTCTGGAAAAACACTCAAAACAAGAAGCGTCAAAATTCCTAGAAAAACTAAACAAAGAACTCCCGGGAATAATGGAGCTAGAACTTGAAGGATTTTTCAAAAGAGGGATTTGGGTGACAAAAAGAACAGGAGATATAGGGGCTAAGAAAAAATACGCATTGATTGATGAAAATGGAAAACTAAAAATAAGGGGGTTTGAAACAGTTAGGAGAGATTGGTGCCAGCTGGCAAGACAAGTTCAAAATAATATTATTCGAGAGGTTTTAGAGGAAGGAAATGAAAAAAAAGCACTGGAATACATAAAAAAGATAATAATAAAAATAAAAAATAGGGAAATTTCTAAAGAAGAAATAAAAATAAGAACGCAATTAAAAAAACCAATAAATGAATACAAGGCAATTACTCCCCATGTTATTGCGGCAAGAAAAATGGAGGAAAGAAAAATTCCAATAGATGCGGGAACACTGATTGAGTTTTATATAGCAGAATCAAAAGAAAAAAAGAAGCTCATAAGAGATAAAGTAAAACTCTTAGATGAAAAAGGGGAGTATGACATAGAATATTATCTAAATCATCAAATTCTTCCTGCAATTGAAAACATTTTTCAGGTCTTTAACATGAATGTGAAAGAAATTCTAGATGGCAGAAAACAAACTTCACTTAGTGATTTTTAAAATTTTTAGGAAGATTTTTAAATAGAGAAAAAGTTCATAAAAAATGAGTAACCAGCCAGATATAAGAAATGAAAAAGAATATTATCTTGTAGGCAGTCAAAAATTAAGGAAAGAAAGAGGCAGAGGAAAGGCATTATCATATTTATTAGAGCATAAAGGGGAATCTGTCAGCCTAGATGAAATAAAAAAAGAAACTAACTGGAAATCTACAAACATACAGATGAATGGTCTTTCAAGTTTCATAAATACATTTTCAGGATATTATCAAATGAATAGAATCCATTCAAAAGAAGGAATAAGTTATATTCTAACAACAAAAAGAGAAATCAGTGAAAGAAAAATGAGAAAAAGGATCAGAAGTCAATTAAGAAGAATTTTGCCAAATAATTAAAATAGTAATTACTTCTTCTTCATATCCAAATAAAAATTCTTAAGGAATAAAACAGCAAATGGCTGGACAATGATTGACGAAATCAAGCTCCCTATAAACGGAAGAAGCCCTATAACAAATGAGAATGCAACAACTATCAAAAGCAATAAAATCAAGAATCCAAAAGTCCTCCACCATCTTCCTTTGACAATAGACTTGCTTTTCTTTAAAGAATCAACGATTCCTAACTTCTCATTTATGAGGGCATAAGAGGCAAAAATCCAGAATACCATAAATATGATTCCAGGAATAATGAGAAGAATGAAAAGGCCTATTAAAGCCAAGAGCGTCACAATGCACAGGCCAAGATATTTCCAAAAGAGCCCTTTTGAAACTCTCAAGCATTCTGAAAGAGAGATATTTTTACTTTTTGAGAGGCTTAAATGGATATAAGAGATGCTAAGAAGAATGCTTGCAGTTATATAAACTATAAAAACCAAAACTAGAAGGACAATAAAAATAGGAGAAATGCCGCCTTTAAGCATTGCAAAAGCTGAAAATCCGGTAAAGTCATCCTGCAATTGATCCATTGGAAGAGAAAATGAAGAGGTCAAAAAAATAACCCCGACAATTATGGCAACCAAAATTGAAGGTATTACATAAAGAGTCAGAAACAATTTTAAGATAGGAGTAAACTTGCCAGAATATTCTTTTAATGAATCGCTGAACAAATCACCAAAACTTTTCATATGCTGAAAAGGGAAATATGTTTTATAAATCTTTAGAATAAATTAAAAAGGAAAAAAACTAAATATTGTAAAATAAGGAAATGCCAAAAGTTAAATATCTTCTTTTCCAAGATTTGAAATGCTAAGCACATGGCTATATACAATAGTAAGCGTATTGCTGGTAAGCATTGTTTCTTTCTTGGGAATAATAAGCTTATCAATCAAAGCTGAAAAATTAAAGAAGATTCTAATTTATCTAATAAGCTTCTCTGCAGGGGCATTATTTGCTGACGCATTCTTGCATCTGCTTCCAGAGATTTCTGAAGATGGCTTAAAATTAAATTCAGCGCTTCTAATTCTTGTTGGAATTGTAATTTTTTTTTCTATAGAAAAATTCATACACTGGCAGCACTGCCACATGCCAATAACAAAAGACCATGTTCATCCTTTTGCAATAATGAACCTTATAGGAGACGGCTTACACAATTTTTTAGATGGACTAATTATAGGAGCTGGCTACCTCCTTAGCATTCCGGCAGGAATAGCAACAACAATTGCTGTTTTGATTCACGAGATACCTCAAGAAATAGGAGACTTCAGCATATTAATCCACGGAGGGTTTTCTAAGGCAAAAGCGCTCTTGCTGAATTTCTTATCAGCTATAGTTGCAATTCTTGGAGGAATTCTTGCGCTCGTGCTAAACAGTCGTATAGAAAACATAGCGCTAATAATAGCTCCTTTGGCAATTGGAGGATTTATTTACATAGCAGGATCAGATTTAATACCAGAATTGCATAAAGAATCAACTGCAAAAAAATCAATAATTCAATTAATCTGCTTCATAATTGGAATAATTTTAATAGGATCTTTATTATTTTTGGAGTAAAATTATTTTTTATTTGCATCTAAGAAATCATAATCAATTAATGCTCTTGAAAGTGTATCTATTGCACCATCTTTGTTAGTATCCGCACAAACAGATTCATAAATTTCTTTATAGCTAACTCTTACTGTATCTCCTTCACTCATCCTTTTCCACAAAGATTTATGGGCATCATCTGTTCCTTCTACAATAAATTTTCCATGCTGACACTCAAAAACAACAGCATATTTTTCTGGAACATTAACACTTACACTAGTAAAGGCAAAACCAATATTTCCATCAAAATCTATAGTTGGTCCTCCCCCTGAACCAGAACCATGTCTAGAAGGTGAGTAAACTGCCTCTCTAACAACAGCATCTTCATATAAAATTGGAGAAGTTCCTCTAACTTTGAAAGGTCTTTGTTCACAGCCTAAAAAAGTCAACAATGCCAATCCTGTAAGCATACTATTTTTAATCCGTCCCATTAAATAACATTAAAATAAACAATTTATAAAGATTTCCATATTAAATTAATAATGACACAAAGAAAGCTAGAACTAAAGCCATTATACATTGAAAGAATAAAAAAACTTCTTTCAGGCAAAGATTTTCAAGAATATTTAGAAATTTTGAATAAACCTCTTCAAAACTCAATAAGATGCAACACCCTAAAAATTTCTCCAAAAGAATTAAAACAAAGGCTTGAAGAAAAAAATTGGAAAATTTCACAGCCATGGAAAGATTTCCAAGAAGTTATGATTATTGAAGGAAAGTATGTTACTAAAGAAGAAGCAGACGAAATTGAAAAAAAATTAATGAATAAAGGAATTAAGATTGATATTAAAAAAAATTTTGATGATAAAATATTTGATGAAAAAGTCAAGGGAAAATATAAAGAGATTGGAAATGATAAACCAACATCAAAGGATTATCTTATTAATAGCATATCAATTAGCGAGCGAGGCGAGTCCAATCATGGATTGGCGGGTGGGAATAAAATACTCATCAACCTAGAACCAGGAGAATTAGGAAGATCTCTTGAACATTTACTAGGATACTATTATGTACAAGAACTAGCAAGTATGCTCTCAGTAATTGCTTTAAACCCTGAAGAAAACGAAATAATTCTAGATTTATGCGCAGCACCAGGAAGCAAAACAACACAAATGGCTGCTTCATTAAAAAGCACAGGAGCAATAATTGCAAATGAAGTCAATCTTGGAAGAATAAAAATTCTTGCGTCAAATTTGGAAAGATGTGGAGTCTCAAATGCAATTATTTCTAGAAAAGATGGAATAGCACTCTGCAAAAGATTGAAGAATATGCAAGATTTTTCATCTGCATCATTCGGAGGCAATGAGAAAGTGCTGTTAGATGCTGGATCAAAAACCCGCAGGAGGTTTTTATTTGACAGAATTCTTGTTGATGCTCCTTGTTCTGGTGAGGGAACTATGAGAAGTTCTTCAAAAACAGCGCTGATGTGGAATCCAAAAGCAATAAAATCACTCTCCAGATTGCAAAAAGCGCTTGTTGAAGCGGCTTTGGAAATATTAAAGCCAAAAGGAACTTTAATTTATTCAACATGCACTCATGCTCCTGAAGAAAATGAAGAGGTTGTAAATTACATATTAAATGAATTCAAAGAAATGAAAATTGAGAAAATAAATCTGCCATTGAAATCCCGCCCTGGAATAACAAGCTGGCAGGATAAAAATTACGATCCAAAAGTAAAACAATCCTGCAGAATTTACCCCCATGACAACAATACAGAGGGATTCTTCGTTGCCAAATTTATAAAAACGAAATGATATCAACCAAATCAATCGCCAATGAAGAGTGCCGAGTAGAGGGTTTTTTCTTGCAAAATTTGTGAAAATAAAGTGAAAGCTAAAGCGGGATACAGATAATTCTCTAAATAAAATAGTTAATTCAATAAAAAAGCCCAGATGAACTATTCCAAGATTAGGATTCCTGTTGCAGTTGAGGTTAAGCCTGTTCGAGTTGGCGTTAGACCTGGCA
>ERZ1292632.1332-Hain-H43-01um-R2-1332-length-24347-cov-7_pt1 | contig 24347 bp, 40 predicted proteins | sample MGYA00564407_ERZ1292632 | MGnify/ENA primary metagenome ERZ1292632 (study PRJEB36523, sample SAMEA6512637) | groundwater metagenome | collected 2019-01-08 | study: AquaDiva: Metagenomics assemblies of 32 groundwater samples | reverse complement strand
CTAAGCCCGCCGACTCCATCGAGTTTGTCCTGAATCGCTAAGGATGAGATGTCCCTGACACCGCCACCGGAATACTCTCTTGCGATCTTGTACTGATCGACCCAATAGACCGCTTCTGGCCCCACCGCTACTGAATATGGCGCCCACGTTCCGTAAGGTGAAATCCTCTCCATTCGGTTGATCGCGGTCGCCGATGTTGGGGAGAATCTGTAAAGCCCCGCATTCGTGAGAGCGAGACACGTCGATACCCCGTAAACAGAGGTAGGCATGATTTTTATGCAAATCAGCGTTTCGCCCGAAAATTCGTTCCTGGTTCCCTGTTCTTCCGATCTGTGGTACCGATAGAACCGGGAGAAATTGGACACATCCGACGCCCACAACGCCGAGTAAGAGGGAGTCCCGTAGCCGCCCGCCGTCTCATAAGAAGCCACGAACAACCTTTCAGATGTCGATTCCATCCAGATTCCCTTCGGAATGGTCAGACAGTCCGCGTCGGGTTCCACGATGGACAAATCCTTCGATCCCACGTCGGCATTATCGGAGTAGGTGAACAAAGAACGAGCTGACTGCGAAGCCCCAAGATCGTCGTTTGAGAACGTCCATCCTGCGGAGTAAGTCGAGAGAACCTTAGTCGCCACATACGAGCGTTGGTATGTATCTTCACCAGGGTCCGACCGATAAATCACCGCCGCATCCACGCCTACCGTTTGTTGAGCCGTGGTCGTGTTTTGGAACGTGATGTTGTACTGGTACGTCATCAGCGAGGTTATCGGGAGTCGCTCTTGTAAGGATGCCGAACAACCGATGTTCCTGAAATATTCCCCCACGATGTCGTCCGGGTCATAGCGAAGGCCGGAGGATTCCGCTCTCGATCCCTGATTCAAAAGGGAAATCGTGTACGTCGAACCGCCTTGAATCTTCCCGCAACCGAACACCCCGTAGCACTTGATGTCCTTATTGACCCCTGGCGGCGTCCCTTTGAACGTCCATAAGACTCCGGTTACCACGTCTCTTTGCGCGGCTGTCAGATGCTCAATGGAAAAGATGTAGATTCGCTTTTTGTTATCGTTGTCGATGGTGATAACGTCGTAAGGCTTGTAAACCGTATTCGCCGCCGCCCTATTCCAAATCGTGTTCGACCCCGCCACGCTGTCGGTTATATCGAGTTGAAGTTGCTCCATCAAACCCGGATAATCGCCTTCGATATAAACCGCGAGTTTCGGGCATCCCGACAAATCGACTCCCGCTGAAAGCGTCCAAGCCGACGTGTCTCCGCTTGCGGCGGTCGTGTCAATCGCCCACTCGATGTAGTTCGCAGTTGTCGATGCCCCGCCCGTATCCGCACCCGCAAATCTCGCGTTGGAGTTTGAATAGGACGTATTGTTGTGGTTGGAAATCGTGAAGAACTTAGGAACCGTCGCTACGCAAGGGTAGAGAGATTTCCCGTTTGGAAGCTCAATCGGCTGGTTGATCGCGATTCTCTCTCCGGTGTCCGTCTCGTTTGGATTCCAGACCCTCGCGTACCCTTTTCCATCCTGAATGACCAGATACTCTAAGCCCGTCCGCTTATCCTTGCTGGGGGCGAAGGAAACCATTAGCCATTGCGAATCTAAGCGCGTGTCGCCGTACTTCCCAGAATTCGCCGTGAGAGTGGTTCTCGCGTGACCCGTTCCCAAAGAGTAGACGTTGCCGTTGTTGTCCGCCGCAACCCTGGTAGCCACTCCATTGAGATGTCCCGACCATTTGCCGATCCACTTTCCAGAGGCGGCCAAAGGAGATTGCGTGACCGTTCCCGGCGTCGTCATCGGATGGCGAACCCTAAACAGCTCCTCGTCGTAGCGGAAGTTCTTAACGACGGCATATAGCCCCTGAATCAACGCGACGATGGACCGCTTCGAGCAAAGCCCAAAAAACGGGTGGGTCGTCGGATGATAGAGCGTTCCCGTTTCCATTTCACTCTTAGAACGCTAGAACTTGGACCCTGCAAGTACCCGTGTCTGCCTTGATGTTCACCGTGTCGATGGTCGTTTGCGTTCCCGCCACCCCGCCGTCCGCGTTGGCGTCTATCTGCCCTGTCATTAAGAGCAAACTTTCCCCAGCGGCGATCTTGTGGTAGGTCGCTTTAACTCCATCGTCGATGCACCCTACGGTGACAAAGTTCGTGCCGTCCATATTGGTTATAAATAAACAACTGAACGCGCTCGATCCTAAAACCTATCCACCAGGCGTTGCGCTGATCGTGAAAAGCGTCGTCAGCGTAGTCGTCGCCGCTATCTCCCTTTCAAATACCGCCGCAATGGACGAAAACGTAACAGATTCCGCAATCGTTCTGATCGCGGTCCCCGTGGTGGTCATCGTTCCCGTTATGCCTACTGTTACTGTAATGTCGCCGTTTGCGATGGTTGACACCTCACTGTTTTAGTATGTTTCTTGCTCATGCTTATTTTTAGCCTTTGCTCCAATGACATTTTTGAACCCTTCTTCATAGCTAAACTGTCGTTACCTTCTTCAAGTCTTCAATCGTTTTCGCGTTTTCGATTCTGGGGTCGTTTGGCAAATCCCGAAGCCTCTTCTTTTCAAGCGCAACTTCCTTTTTCTTCTGGCTATCGCCTTCCTCGTCCGCCCTCATGTACTCCGTGTCGAGTTCCGAAAGCCTGGCGATCCTTTTCCTGCGAATCTTCTCTTTTTGAATTTCTCGCGCATGGGGCATATCGACGTGGATCAAAGGTTCTTGACCGTGAATCACCGATTCAACGGTAAATTTTCCTCGCCATGCGTTTCTGAACTGCCTATCCGTTGGCGGTTCCCATCCTTCGGGCATTTCAATGATCGTTTCGCACCGATCCTTCCATCCCTTTTTGCCCATTTCCCTTAGTTCAGGTATGCCGAACTCCGGCCCGAACTGCCGTTGCAAATCTTCCAACCTTCCCGAACCGATGACCACGACTTCTCCGCTCGGCATGAACCCAAGGAATTTGATCTGCATTAGATGTCTCCGAATACAGCCGAGAACCATGAGGCCGAAGGGTCGGTGAGGGCTTCCGTACCGTCCACCTGCCACGATTGGATAACGTAGGTTCCGACCGCCCGCCCGCCGTTATCGACGTTGTAGGTCTGAGTCGTTCCTGATGCCGAGTTATGCTCCGCGTTCACCACGACCGCGTAGAGCGCATCGCTCATATCGGTCGCAATAGTGATTGTGGAGATTCCCGCGCCCGTGTCCGCCACGCTCGCCACGTTGTAACCTTTTTGAACCGTGGTCGAGCTTTGAGTCGAAGCGCACCAAACTTTCGCCGCGCTCGGATGAAAGTGCTGCCGACCGGGAGTGACCGCCCTTGTCGTGTCGGTTCCCGTTTCCATCTCCGACTGAATGGCGATTTCGATAACGCCGGTCGCCGTGTCCGAAGCGGCCTGTTTGATGTTGGTAAAAGCGGTCGCTGCGGATGCCACGTCCGACAGGTTGTTCGCCGCGAGCATATCGCCGCCGCCCGCGAGGGTTACTACTTCAAAATCCGTTTCGCCCGCGTTGACCCGGACGTACTTGTTGGCGTTCCCGGCGAAGGCTAACGCCGCAAGGGAAGTCAGTTGCGCGTCGGTGTATTGCACGTTCCCATCGGAAACGGCGGTATTCAACTCCGCCATCGTGAACGAGCCGAGCGCAGTCGTGTTCGACCCCGCCGCCGCCGTGACGTGCCCCGTGAGGGCCGAGCGTTGGAGGAGTGGCGTTCCATCGACGTAGGTCAATGAGCCATCGACCATCGCGCCTACCGCGTCCTGCGCTTCTTCCGTCGTGTATCCCGAAACCGTCGCAAGCTCGAACGCCGTCTCGCCCGCGTTCACCCTAACCACTTCCAGCGCGTTCCCGGCGTAAGCCAGCCCCGCCAAAGAGTCGAGTTGCGTGTCCCACGCCTGGACGTTCGTCCCTATAATTAAACCGAGGACTGCCCTTGCATCTTCGGCGTTCACGCTTCCCGTCCCTCCGCTTGCGAGGCCGAGCGGCAAGACGGACGAGGACACCTTCGACGCAAGGTCGGCAACCAAGTTCGTCACGTCGGCTTCGGCGATGGGAAGGGTTACGCTTGAAGTACCCGCCCCAACCGCAGTCCTGAAATCAGCGGCAGATGCTTCCGTGACTGTTCCGTCGAAGGGGTAAGCCTCGACTTCTACGCCATCTGCAAGGTAGAGGAACTTGCTTGCCATAGAATCCCCTTAACTCTCCCAAACCCGCTCGCATCTGGGCGCGAAACGAGCAGGGAGAGTTAAACTTTCGACCTGAGCCTCCGTAAAGACCTTGGCTCTGATCGTGGAGGCGAATACTGCGAACGTCCGTTGACGTGGAACCACTGCCTTGAATGCTCTTTGTCGAAAAGCTGTTTCCAAGCGGATACGTCCTCCCACATCTTTCTTGATTCGGCATAGAGCATATTCGCCCCGTAAACCAGCACGTTTGGCCTTTCTAGCCCTTGGGGAGATGAATCCGCTCCCACGAAGTCTGCGGGCAGTTCGGAGTAGTAAATCGTGACGATGGGGTAACCACCGGAGGTTGTGGTGATTGGGGTTGGGTCGAATCCGATTTTAAGTGCGCCAGAGGGAGCAGAAGCCGCCGTCTCGGTGACGTAATAGGAATTCGGCTCGCCATCGCTGCGATAGCGCCAAACCTCGTCGTCTTGATTGAGGTAGTCGAGCGGATGATGTTTGAGAACTCTACGGCCCGTCGTTGACGATTCATATATCACCTGCTGGATTTGCCCGACTGTATCTGACAGAGAATACTCTTGAGTTGCGGCGGTAAGGCTGATTTGCGCCGATGTTCGGTAGAGCGGGATCGTTCTACACAAATTCCGCATGATCTGGTTCAGATAGGAAAGCGCAAGCGTCGTCGAACAGTCCGGGTATGACTCCCTACAACACGCAACCAAGGTCGTATAATTTTCGCTCAATAGAACCTAATCCCGTGATTAACCGCACGGGAACGGTTTTAGATTTCGACGACTGCTTCAACCGATTCTTCAACCGCTGGATAGCATTGGGCGAGAAGATAGTCGATTGCTATCTTCGCGCCCTCCGCTCTTCGGATGTCGTTGAAGGTTTCCGCTTGATCCATCTGCCGCTTGTAATCGGCGGAGATGCTTTCGAGTCCTTCCTGGGTGAGATAAAGGTGCATTAGGCCAGCCTATACCCAATCCAAGTTGATGCGCCCGTTTTGCGGAAACGCCAAGCGGCTGAACCCGTATGGGTCCCAGCGAGTTGCGGGCCGCACGTCACATCTCCAACGAAGGTGACGTTCCCGTCGCCCGCCGTTAGGGTGCAAATGTCGTCCGCGCCCGCTCCAATCGTTATGATGTTGAAGTTGAACGAATCGCCCGTAGCCACGCTCGCTGGGCAAGCCGCGCTAATAGCCGCTCCGGTTGGAGTGGTAAGAGTTCGAGCCTGGGCAATCGTGTGGACGAAGATGCCGTTGAACATCATCGCCGCCGTCAGAACTTCGTTCTGGTTCGATCCCGCGCCTGGCGCGACCTGTTGCATGAACACGCGACCAGTCGTCGAACGAAGGAAGATACCTCCGTCTACGCCAGCCGTACCTCCGGCAGACGTTCCACCGATGCCAGGAACGATAACGACCGAACCAGCCGCCCCACCGTTTCCGGTGCCAGCAGAGGCCGCTCCGCCCGCGCCAGCCGTTGCGGTGACCGTAGACCCCGCTCCGCCCGCGTCAGTGCCGGACGATGCTGTCGCTCCACCGACGCCGCCGGTGATCGTAACAGCCCCAGCCGCTCCGCCCGCCGCCGCGCCAGTTCCGGTCTTCGCGCCGCCTGCGCCAGATTGAAGCGTTGCCGCTCCGCCCACGCCGCCTGCGTTAGTCGTAGTACCAGTTCCGCCGATTCCACCGACCACAGACGCCGCGCCTCCGATGGTCGTGACACCGGTTCCGGCTCCACCAGTCATCGAGACGGCTCCGCCAGTTCCAGAAGTTGCACCGCCGATGCCGCCGACAATCGTTACCGCGCCGCCGACGCCGGTTGCGCCCGGAGTGCCACCCGTAGCTGTGACCGCTCCACCTGCGTTTCCAGATGTCGAAGACGTACCGCCCGTTAAATCGACCGATCCTCCTTGAGCAGTCGATTGACCCGTAACGCCTAAAGATGAATCGTTTCCGGTGATTCCCGAAATCAGGAATGCCCCGGTTGGACCAACAACTTGAGCGCCGTTAGCCCAAACGCCGCCGTTCGTACCGTCTGAAACGTCGATGCCATGCGTAAAGTTTGTGGTTGTATCTGCTTGAGCCATTAGCCTGAATCCTCCTTATAAGTGTAAGTTTTCTTCATTTTCTTACTCTAAGGACTCGAACCGTAGGTCCCTCGCCAGTCTTTCGCGAACACTTCGTATTCCTCGTATGCCGAGTAGAAGTGGGTGAGGGTTCGTTTGTCGTAGTCCTCGTCCGTGTCCATTGGCATTCGAGTAATCATCGAAAGCGGATTCTTCGCTGGGTTCTTCATTACGAGCCACCAGTTGTCCTGCATCGCAGAAGCGGTGATGTAGTCCATAACCACAACTTCGATGCCGTCTCCGACCACGTTCTTGTCGTTGTTGGCGGTCTGAGCCTGCTGGGTCGATTCCACGATCCTTCGTGCAACGAGCCAGAGTGACGGAGGAACAACCAGGAACATCCCGCCCGCGTTGACCTTCGGCTTGCCCGATTCGGTTACCTGTCTTCGGAGAGCCGTGACAGCCGTTTCGAGGTTAGCCGCCGAAAGAGCTAAAGCTCCTACGTTGGATGCGGTAGACGTTCCGTTGGCGATTGGGTGATCCGAGTCGAACAACGCTTCATCGTCCATCGTGATCGTTCCTGAGCTTTGAGGATCGGTGTGACCGAGGGCGAAGATGTTGGCGACCACGAGGTTCTTGGTTTCCGCCATGACCACGCCCATCTGTTTGAGCGGAGCCTTGACTTTCGTTTCCAGGGAAACCTTCTTAGCCTGCCTGGAAATCTCGAAGCCGATTGCTCGGTTGATCGGATACACCTGCACGTTTTGAGGGGAGTAGACGGTTTGAATTTCGATGCTCGACCCTTCTGAGAGTTGAGTCGCGTAGTTCATGTCCGAAAGGGCGCGGAAGTCTTCGTACTCGAAGTTCGACGCCATTTTCATACCGAGTAGCCGACTCCATTGATCGGAAGCGGACTCGATACCGAAGAAAACCCATTCGGCAACGCCGGGGCGTCCCATTTGAGGGATTGTTGGAATTACAAATGCCATTTAATTAGGCTCCCCATCCCGTATTGAGCGGGTTGATCGACGCGAACACCATTGGAACGGCGTCTGCTTCCGTACCCGGAACCGGGCCGTGAATCCTGACGTGTTCGTTGGTCGCGGTCGAAGCGACGTTGACGACGAAAACGCCCGACAGATTCCGAAGGGCGCAGAAATTCGACGCCTGAGCATCGAAGGCGTAAGAAGTGACGTAAGCCGTTCCCGTTCCATTGGAACAGAGCGACATTTGGAACTTCTTGCCGTTGCGCGTGGGAATGATCGGGATGGTCGTATCGACCGCCGCCGCGAATGGACGACAGGCTTGACCAATGATTTTGACAGTAGTGGCAGATGAGACGTTCCCACCAGCGGCGGTCGCAAGGGAAATCTTCCCGTTTGTGCCGAGGGTAACGAACATCCCCGCTAGGCCGAGCGTAGACGACATCGAAGTTGCTTCGGGATAGTGTTCCGTCCCTTCTTCGACCGCTCCGTGCCTCGGAATTTGAATGTAATCGGGCATAGTTTTGACCTCTGAACCGCCTTGTCTGCCCAGAAGCCAAAACGTCAATTACGATTATACACAAGGTTTTAAGGCTAATTTCACCTAATTAAGTGATTCCACCTTCATCGACAGTCGTCCATTCCTGCTTTTTAGGGGGCCGACCTCTTGGTTTAGGGGGTGATTTTCTGGTTCCCCTTTTGCTACGGGAAATCTGCTGTACCGACATGGTGTTGTTGGTCATAGAAATTTCTGGATTTCCTCCTGAAATATCTTCCGTCACCGTCGTATCGGCGTTCAGCATAGCCAAAGATTCGACCCGGCCTTCGGCATCCCACGCCCGTTTTTGCTCTAATGGGATTTGCATAACCACGTCGGTTGGATTTCTCAAAGCCCCTTTCGGAACTTCGATTTCCTCGTATCCAAGGGCGGCGAAATAATCCCTTTGAGAGGCGAAGCCCTTGTACTCGAACTTATCCCCTGTGCGGGTCGATACGTTCGGGATGCGGTGCATCGTTGGGTCTTTGGGGATCAAGTCCATTGGGTCGGCTTCACGACGCCTGCCTGGTGTGCTTCTCATCGTTTGATTCCTTCTCTTACAAGCCATCGTTCTTCGGCGGCTTTCTTTCGATCTTCGGGCATTCCAGCAAGGGTTCCGCGCCTGAACTCCTCGAACTCCTGGTTTTGCTCTTTGGTCATCTGGACCGTGTTCCGACCCGTTGTAGTGCGGTTCACCTGGGTCGATACGTTCTTTGCCGCTGGGAGCTTTCCTTCGCGCATCCTCGATCCCAAGTGGGTGTCGATCATGCCTTGGATCATCCTTGGGTTCTTGAGAGCTTCGGCTAAGGCGTTGGGATCGGCATTCCGCACTTGATCGCGAACATACTTGATCGAATCGCTGTCGGCGTAGTCTCCAAGCATGGAAAGAGCCTGATCTTCGACTTCCGATTGGAGGCGTTGCAGACCTTGAACCGCTTGAAGGGCTTTCTGCGCCGCTTTGTTTTCGATTTCCGCCGACCAATCGGGGTCTTCCTCGTCCTCTTTGGGCTTTAACGCGGAAAGAGCATCCGTGACGACGCTTTTCACATCGTCGGCGGTGAGTCCGGTAGCGGCGGGAGTTACAGGCTTTGCTTCTTCTTCCTGCTCCTCGACTACGATTTCCAGTTCTTGTTCTTCGGTTGTTTCTTCTTGTTCCAGTTCTTCATCTGGCATTAGTGGCTTCCTCGGACGCAACTAGCGTCCATTCTTCGTAGAACTTTTCGGTCAGGATGTACTCCAAAACCTCCAAGGCTCCGATTTTCTTCAAAATCTGGGTTTGGCCTTCGACGGTGAGCGGGTTGGCTTTTTTTGCTCGCTTCTCCCAATCGTCTATCTTCAACTCAACCCAGATGCGGAGCGTGTTAAGCTCCTGGTTGTTGACCTTGACTCGCAATAATTCCTCCAATCTGCTGGATCGCCTGCATCAGCGGTTCGCAATCTATCTCTTTCGGAACGGCTTTTCCTTTGGCGTCCGTCTTGGCGGGTGCTTTCTGCTGTTTGGCGATTTCTTCCAACGCTCCCGATTCCAAAAGCTGCTCAAGGATCATCCGAATCTGAACAAGCATCCCCGCATGATCCGCATCCTCACCTTCCCTCATAATCGAGTCCTGGTTCGGAAGTTGGGAAGTCTGAACCAACGACCTCAGAAGCGCAGGGACATTGATCGCGCCCATCGCGTGAGGATCGAGTTCCATGATCTGAGGAAGGGCTTGAAGGATGGATTGGATAGCTCCCGCTTGTTGGACGGGGGTGTTCGCCATCGTCGCGCCCGCAACCTTTAAGTGGTAGTTGAAATCGAGGACTTCCTTGGCGGGGCAAAGTAAACGGTCGCCGTGAACCGCTTTCAAGAGTTCGTAGTTCGCTCGGTAGTGATCCAAAAACAGGTATCCGATCCGCTCGAAGCCCTTGGACGCTTTCTCCCGGTATCCGGTCGTTCGTCGGTTTGAGAAACTTGCCACACGAACCGCTTCTGTAGCCGTGGTTTCTGGTCCCAAACTCTGCCCTTGGTCGTTTGCCGAGATGCCCGCCGATTCGTAGGCTCCCGTCTTAATCATCTGCAAAGCAGAGATGACAGGTGCGCCGTTGAACGTGACCGGGAGGACTTCGATTTCGGGAACGTCGTCGGTGTAAACCACTTGACCCGGAGCCGTCTTCTCCACTTGGGAATCTTGCATCCCACGCTGAACGAATGCGGGGGGTGTTGCCGCCATTTGCGCTCCGTCGAGGAATAGGTTGTGAAGTTCGTTGAAGTAGCTCTGTGATCGTTGAAGGTGATCCGCGATTGAGAACGATGGGTAGAAGGCGTTATGCTCGGTGTGAAGTTGGATGGGGACGTAATGGTTCGTCCGCATATCCACATAAGGCTCTAAATCAAGGAGCGCGGATTGAGCGTAGGCGATGACGTACTGATAGACTTCCTCGAATCCGTCGCCGTCCAAATCCAGCTTGACCAAGCCAACATCCAACCTGCACATCTGGTCTACCGATGTTGGAGCCAAATCTTCGGTCGTCAAATCTGAATCGGAGTCCCTGCCCGCGTCCGTCGTTCCTGCGTTGTAGGCTTGAACGATGGAGTCGGCAAAGAACTTGCCTTGTCGTTGCCACTCTTGGACTTCTTGGATTCTCCACTCAAGGAAATGACCCGATTCCCGCGCTCTTTCCAGCTTCTTGGCCGCCAAGGGATAAACGTGAGTCTCCATCGGGTGCCAAACTTCAAGGTTCGGCCCGCAGAACGAAATCTGAGCTATCTGATTGGCGGCATCGGGAAGTCTCGGAAGCGTTATATCGACCTTTGGATTCGATGCGTTGAACCCGTCCATCATCACTTCAAACGGAACCCTGACCATCGCGATACCGTTGATAGCCGCCATCGTCAGAGACTCGTAAACCATCGTCTCGAATCCTGCGTTCCTTGCGAAGTAGGCCAAATCCTGCTCGACAAAGTAAGCGAACTCCGCCCCTTGACCATGAGAGGACACATTCCAATAGGGGTCGGCCTCGATGATGGGTTGGGCGATTGTCTCGACGATTAAATCAATGATCGGTTGAACGAGTGGCGCGTGGTGGTCGGAAGCGTTCTCGAACGGAAGCTCTCCAAGTCCTTTGTTATCGGGGTTGTTGTTGTAATACTTCTGGTTTCGTTCGCACCTTTTCGACTGGCTCCCATGCTCCGCCATTCCCCCGTCGATCATGGTTACGATCAAATCTGCGATACGCTGCCGATCATCTCTGGTTTTGATCCCAGGAATGGCTTCTTTTGTGTTCTCGACGACTTCGATTACGCCTGAACCGGACAGATTTGCATTATCAGTAACCATATCTAGCAACCATATCTAGCAACCATATCTAGTAACCATATCTAGTAACCAAGGAATATATGCTCCTCGAAGATCAACGCCAGATCGCAGAGTCTTTCGGGTGAGATTTCGTAGCGGGCGCATATTGACTTGCCGAGGTCCGATGCTTTGTCGATATTAAGCCACAGAACACCGATGGACAGGTAGCAAACTTTCTCGTCCTGGCTCCATTCCCGAACGTCTTTCCCGATTTCAAGCACGACGGCCTTTCCGGTGCGTTCCTGAGCGGAAAATGGGAGATGGACGCCGCTTTCGGTCTTATCTTGGAAGGAATCTCTGAGGATCAGGCATCTTCGGCCTAACGGTTTAACCCATTCGGAGAGTTCGGCGAGGGCTTGCTCGTCGAGTCGCATGATCGCGGGGATTCCGTTGTCGTCCACCGCTCCTAAGAGCCTTAAACGGCCCTCTACGCCTTCAAAGCCTTCGATTTCATCGGAGGCGAGCGGGTCGATAACGACTTTCATTCCTTCACTAAGCATAGGATCGTTAGATTTTAGCACTATCCCCCAGTCGGGACGACGAATATCTGCTTCGATAAGCTCTTTTTGGATGGGTTCAGCCATTAGGACGGCGGCTTTGCCACGTCCCATTCTCACAGGCAAGTTCTTCTGGGCTTCTGGGAACGATCCGTTCGCCAGGTTGAGGCTGGTATCCCAAGTATCTTCTCTTTTCATATCTTTTCGGTTTTTCCTGTTTGGTGAATCTCTGTTTGGTCGTGTTCTTCTGCCTATCTAATCCGAAGGCGTGGAACAGCCAAACTAAGGCGTCGATTCGATTCGGAGACGGGCTTGACGGGTTCTGACTGTCCCAGGTCACACACTCGCGTTCGAGCGCGGGGAAGTTGCCTACGTGCCTAACCCGACCTTGTTCGTACACCTGGGCGATAGGCTCGGCTCTGGCTCTCTTTCCGATGCTCGCTCTGACTTCTTGAAGCGGAGCGTTAGGCCAGACGTTTCGTATCGCCATTGCGACCAGTTCACCGCCTTGATTGGATTCGTAAACCACTCTGGACATGAGCGGGTTCGTCTTCTTGATCCACTTCTTGAGAGCATGGCAAGCGGTTTGCGCCCATTTCTCAGGAGACATGATCCCCGAAATATCCTCAAGCACGTACCCAAAGCCTTCGCCGTCGATGCCGCCGATAATCATTCCGCAAGCGTCTGGCTTCTTGTAGGGGTTCTTCCGTTTTTCAGGGTCGGAAACCGATGGGTCGATGCCGATTCCCACCGCCACCAGTTGAGGATGAGTTGTCGCCCTGTGCAGATCGAAAATCTCCCTATTCCACAAAGCGTCGGCTACTTGCGAGTCTTGCCTTAGAATCTGCTCTCTGAACTGGAACGGAACCGACGCCATTCTCAGCTTTTCCGCTTCCAACCATGCGTGATCCCGGTGGTAGTCCATCCACCAATCGAGTTCCACGAACCATTCTCCGCCTGGGGTGATCCTCTTTGTGAATCCCGTTCCGTAGCCTTCTCTTTCGGGCATGACGTTTTCCGGCTCGTGTTCCAAGTAGTAGGTTTTGAGTTCCTGCCAAGAGTTGTTCTCGGCTTTCGCGTTGGTGATCCCGTGGAAATATCCGCCCGGCGCACCGTTCTTGCCCATCGTGACGATCCCCGCCTGTGCGATCACGTCCAGAAGGTAAGGGTACAAACTTGGTTCTTCCGCGATGACGAAAGCCAAACCATCCCCCTGGATTCCTCTAGCTTCGCCGTTTCCGTAGATAACTTTTGAGCCGTTGGCAAGCTGGATGGACTTTAACTGTTTCTCGCCCGAATACTTGTGGGTCGTCCAAGCGGGCAGCTTCCATTCAGGGTGTTTCTGTTTAAGAAGGGAAAGAAGTTCGTCGTACCGCCAGATATGTTTCGATGCCGCTTCCAGGTCTTCTCCGATCAAGAGGCCGTCGCATCGTTTCAATCCCATGTCCCAAAGCTCGAACGCCCTGGAAACCCACGATATGAGCATACGGCGGGATTTCTCGCAAACCATCCGACCGTTCCTTGCCCGGTTCTCATAGAGGAGCTTGACGTACTCCCGGATGTACGGTTCGTCGGGGATTTGGAGATGGCATCTATCGGTTTCAACCCACGTCCAGCATTGAAGAACAAACGAAGTTGCCGCCTCTAGCGTGTCCCTATCGTAAGGGGCGGGCCAGATCGACGGCTTAGGCGAGTTCTTGAGCAGTTGCTGAAAGAGCCGGGCTTCTCTTGGCGTCATAGCTTCGTCATTATCACCTGATAATCGAGGATCGAGTTGATGTAGTGCTTTTCGGCAAACATGATGACCGGATCAGCTCTGCCTTGGAAGTCCGTGTCTTGGATTCCCATGCAGGTAAACGCGAAATCGCAAGTAAGTTCAGCGTAGGGGCCGTGAGTGAGAAGTTGATCCTCCCGCCATAGCTTCGACCAGTAATAAAAACTCTGTGGAACGACCGGGGGCCAAGCGTGGGTGAAATCCTGCAGGGCGCGTGAACCCGTCCCTGATGGGAATACGATGTATGCCGTCGCGCCCGGTTTCAGGATTCGATAGAGTTCGTTGAAGAACTTCGGTCTTTCAGGTCCGGGGATATGCTCCAAGTAGTGTTCGCACTCGACCTCATCCACCGATTCATCATCGAAGGGCCAAGGGAACACGTTTAGATCGTGTACGATGTCCGCACCGCAATCTTCCGCGATGTCCACGCCGATAAACCCTTCGGGCTTTCTTTGACCGCAAGCTAGTGATACTTTCATGTTATGGAAATCCTTAAATACTCAAAAACCTTATCGAAATATCGGTCAACCCACCCAAGCCTCTGATTGCATATAGAGCAAATGATTCCACGAATATCGCCCGTCTTATGGTCATGGTCAACGGCATGATGCCATTTCTTCTTAATTGCCCCACAAATGGCACAGCCACCGCCCTGATTGGCGAGCATCAATTCGTATTCCTCTGGGGTCAACTTGAAAAGTTGCCACATCCGCGATTCCCTGCGAGCAACACGTATCTGATCCCGGTGCCGACGATAAGAGTCTAATGCCAATGCGTTATGCCTGCCTCGGTTAGTCTCTCGCCACTTCCGCATGTATTCACGGTTTTTCTCACGTTGAACAGGGTCAACGTCTGGATTGTATTTAGCCATAGGCTATAGTTTACCAAACCATTCACCACACAATTTCCTGATCCACGTCAAAGTGGCCCACCCTGCATGAAGTATCAATCGCGAACTTCATTCCAAGTGCGTGGGCTTTCTTGAAAAATGCGATGTCCTGGGTCATCGTCACACCCGCTCCGTTTTCGACTTTCGCCACCGTCTCGAACCACGGAGCTTCCATCCTTCGGAACACGTCCATCTTCCAAAGGTTGAATCCCATCCCCGATCCGTAAACGGGCTGAGTCTCGTTCGTTTTAGGAACCACCGGGAGGAAGTTTATCTCCGTATTGACTTCCGAGTTTGTGGGATCGCCAAACATGAGCGGAAGTCCGTTCTCCCCCTTCGTCCAGTACAGCCCTCCAATCCCGTCGTAGTCTCCAATGTTCCGGTACAAGCGAATCATTCCATCGAGCGGTGGGATCATGTCGTCTTCGAGGGTCAAGATGAATTTGAACTTGGAGTATTCGGGGTTTTCCAAGATGTCCGCGATCAGTTGGTTGTACGCTTCTCCGACCTCCATACCCCTTGCGTAGAGCGGACCCGCTATCTTATGGTTGAAGGGACGGATCATCCCCGATGAGGCCACTACATGAGCGCAATGGAGCCATCCGCGAGTGGGGGTTATCAAGACCGTGGATAAATCGTTGAATATGCCCGATTTCACGATGCGTGAAACCTCTTTGGCATAGTTTTGATTATGGTGGCCCGGTGAAGGCGAAAATAGCATTGGACGCCCAGATTCCATAGACTTAGCTTACCCCTTGTCCTCGACGATTCTCCAATCTACGACCCTCCAATCTACGACCCTCGGTTGATCGAACTCTAGCGGAATTCGCTTCAACGACTCGTCAAGGACTCGTCAAGGACTCCTTTCTCTCGAAAGTAGCGACCCATCGCAGATTCTTTGGTTAGATGGTCGCCAATTAGGTTCAAAAGTTCTTTTTCTTTCTCGTTCATTTAGGTTCCTTTGATGCTATAATTAGATGACTGCGTTGCTTTTTGACAAGTCCATAAAGGAACATGTAGCCAAGGATGGCTCACTCACGGGTTGCTCCCTACGCCCTCATGGGTCATTATTTTCGGTCGGTTTGTGTACGGCTCGTTGGTTGTCAAATCTCCACGGGTCAATCGTTCAATCAGGCGGCAAAGGTCTTCCGTTGCGCCTTCTACGGCTCTGTAAATGGCATCGTTGGCGATCTTCTTTCCCGGTGAATCGTCGGGGTGGAAATGGTCGATTGACTGCCTTGCGACATCTCCCAAGTGGGCGGTGTAAAAGTGGCAGAACTCGTGCGCTATCGTTTCGATCCGGGGTTCTATCGAAGCCGCCCATTGCTGACCGATTGTGAGGCAAGCCCTCCGATATTCGGTATCGACCCGGATGCAGGCTAAAGATTCTTCCGTTTCGTTGTACTCGACCGTGATCGAATGGCACCAAACGGGAACCAGCACCAAAAGCGCGTCGATAATCGCTTCAAGCTCATTCTTGAATTCAGCGGGAAATTTCGGCATGAAACGAACAATCACCGCCTAGCCTCCGTATCCCTATCCGTTCTTTTTTCTTTCGTTAAGTCTGCCCACGGGCCACTCGAAGTCAGCCAAGGGTTCGGAACGATGGTTGAAATCTTCGGGATGACCTCCATGCACCGATGGCAGTACATCAAATCATCTTCGCAAGGAACCCAGCGATGACCGAAAATACGGCAAATCAAACGGCAAATCAAACGCCTAATCAAACGCCTAATCAAACGCCTAATCATTCTGAACTCCTATCTAGCCTGACTTCCTTCCATTCTGTTTCTTGAACGTGGGTGATGTATTCGAGGGGCACTCCATCAATCAAGCCGACAGAGAAGTTTTTGCACCCGCAGGGGCACATTCCAAGAACCCCGCCCTCGTTTTCGCCAACCCCTCAAAGTAGCGGGCTTTACAAGTTTCACAAGTTTCACCAGTTTCACCAGTTTCACCAGATCGGGGTAATCCCGCTTGAATTCAAAAACAGTCATCAATTTAACTCCTTAATTTAACTCCTTGAGCTTCTTCCGAATCTCAGTAATCACCCACGGTTCGTAGGTCTGCCTCAAAAGAGGGACAGAGACCTCGCCTTGCCAATCAATCTCGACTCCGTCAATCTCGACTCCGTCGATCTTCACAACCGGAAGACCAGTCTCCCAATCACGATCAACGAAAACCTCGTTCCGTTTCCGAACCGGAGCCTGAATCTCGCCAGTTGCCTGAATCTCGCCAGTTGCCATCGCAACCGAGACGTTCCCGCCCACTTGAGGCGTAGCCACCCACTTGAGGCGTAGCCACCGGAGAAAAGTCGTCAGCCACGTTAGGACGCATATCCGAAAGCAGTTTCAACCTAGCCCAATGAGCAACCGTCGTCTTCGCTTCCAATGCCTCCCGTTTAACCTGATCTAGTTCAGAACCGAACAATCTAATCTGTAATACAGAATCTCTTGCCATATTTCAACCTGAAAACCTATTGTACACCGTAGTACAACCTTTTGTCAATCTTTTGTCAATCTTTTGAAATACGAAACTCAAAATTGGGGAAAAATCTTGTTTCGGGAATCCCTCGCGGTCGGGTTTGTGGTTCTCCCCCCTCCCCCCTCGGGTTCCCTTGATGCTAGCTCATGGCACGTCATCGAACCTACGCTATGCCCCTCGGATACATGGCCTCTCATTGAGGCGTACAGGCGCGTCTAGCAGGGGTTCTAGCAGGGGTTGGCACAATCTATGCCATCTGACTATGCCATCTGATATGCCATCTGAGGGGTTGCGTTCGCGTATGGGCTAGAACCCATCGAACAGTGGGTTCAATGCTGGGTTCAATGCTGGGTTCAATGCAACGTAATGGACCGCGCTGTCAGGCAGCACAACTGCGACCACATCTGCGACCACATCTGCGACCACATCTGCGACCACATCTGCCTTGTCGGCATCACCCTTCGGGTAGCTGAGTTCCCCACCCAGCGTCATGCGCCCGGTTCGGACCTCAACCCGATACATCAGGTTCCCTCGCATGGCGATCAGATCGCATGGACAAGAAGGCGACAATGCTCGAAACGTATGCCACCCTTTGCGGATTAGGTCCATAGAGTAGGTCCATAGAGGCCGCTAATTCGCTCAATGCGCCCACTGTGCCCGTTGTGCCCGTTGGGAGGCTCGGATGGACCTGGCGAGCTACCAACCCCTTGCGGTAGCGAACCTTGCGGCATTCGCCATAGCAAGTCTTTGCGTTTCCTTTAGGGAGGGATTTGCCGCACACTTCGCAGAGCCGTTACTTAGTTTCCATAGGTTCAATTGTACCTGACGTGCCAGAGGCCTTTACGCCCTATGTAGGTTCAACAAGCGTAGAGGGGATCAGCCCTATATCAGGCACGTCCTCACCCATTGCCTTCAGTTCAAGCCACCGTTGAATGATCGGTTTGAGTTCGCTTGAACGGGCGATGGCGTCGATGAGGCTCGGGATGTCGATTTCAGCGTCCTTTGAGTCCTTCACGAACCCGAGAACCTTGCCAATTAGAGCCGTTGCGGAAACTGCCGCTGAGGGGTTCTTTTGCTCTCTTGCGAACCTGCGATCTTCTGCAACTAGGTTCAAATAGCCTGTTTCGTCCAGTTTCACGGACTCAGCCAATCTGATTCGCTGCGCTTCGAGGTATGCGGCTACCTTAGGATTCTTTAGGACCTCGCAAGCTGTTGCGGCTGCTGAGTTGGCGTTCTGACAGTTGTATGCGATGCGCCCACATTCGGCTAATGGCTTCCCTTGTAAATGCTCGTTGGCGCAAATGTACTGCCTTTGAGTTATGCCGAACTCCATGATTGGACTTTGATCGGCTATGAGTTCTGGGACTGCCATGACTGTCGATCATTTTACACGCTTGCGTCGTTTGTTGCGATTTTGGGGCGATCCGCTGGGATTCTGGCGAACCTTTCGGGTATTTGCGGACTTTCTTCGTCGAGTTCAATTGAACCTAATTATACCGCACTATTTGATACCTCTAAAATAAACCTAGTATCTATTTCCATCGTCTATACGTCTATAATGATTGAGGCGGCCTACAACGGTCGTAAAGGATGAAACGAAAATGAGACTTGGAAAAAATCAACTCGCGATACTCAAGTTCTACTGGGAAAACCCAACGCATCACGCATTCGGCAAGGATTCGATCACGGTACGGACGGCTCAATCACTCGTAAAACGCGGGCTGCTTGAAGTCAAATTGTACCCGAATTCGACGTTTCACGATGCGATCATAACGCCAAAAGGATTGGCTCAAGGTTGCCAGTACTTCATTCCAACGCCCGTTGGCGGATACCGCTAACCTCTCTTTACCCTCTCTTTTCTCTTTTGAACCTATTTTAAGGAAAAAACGATGCGAAACTCTCGAAACTCAACCCGCCCACTTTGGGCCAAAAAACTACCTACGCGACTTTGGAAAGCTCTCCACACTTGCCAAGGTAAACGCCCAACGCTTGCCCAACTGAAAGCCGATGTCCAATACCAGACGGAACTCGCCACTCTCGCAGGACGCCCGAACTATATCGCTTGCTGGGACTGCCGCGAAGCTCTCGCCATCGTCAACCGCAAATAGATTTTACCTCTTTTGAACCCCTATAGGAACCTGAAAATGAAAACTTTTGCCGAACTCTCAACCGATCTTCAAGCTAAGGCCGTCGAGCTTGCTTTGACTGACCTTTTGACCGCGATCTGTGAAGGCGCGATCCGATTCAACGACGATCTGAACGGCGATAACCTGCAAGGCCGAATTGACGCGGCTTTTGAGAAGGCCGAAGCCATGCGTACACCTTGGTTTGCCCAAGAGTACGTTATGGACGCTTGCGCCGACGATCTTCGCGGTATGGCCCAATGCTCGGCTGAGGATTGCTTGTACCGTTTGCCATCCGATCCGCATATTGTCACACTCGCCGCTTGAACCAGCCTAGATTGTACCCAAACTCAACGCACACACCACACTTAATTAAGGATAGAAAACGACATGATTCAACCGACAGCAATGCCAACATGGCTAGAAAAACAATTCGACAATGCCGAGAAAACAGTCGCAACATGGAGCGATGCTAAATGCGAAGCGGCAGGTATCCCAAGAATCCAAAAGGATAAGACAATGACAATTCAAGAACTCACTCAAAGACTGTGCGACGAGATAGACGCCGCCGATGCGATCCGATGGTTACGCGAGGGATACACCCGCCAGCGCGACACCGCCCACATTCGGGAACGGCGAGACTTTTGGGCTATCGACATCGGCGCGTCCGGCGCGTTCATGGTTCGCAAGAGTGATGGCGCGGTATTTGGAATCAAAGGCTACGGAACGCCTAACTACCGAAAGGGAATCGGATTCGTCCAAGACCTCAACGGGCAGGAAGTTCTCAGCTACAGATGGGCGCGTGGCCCGTTCCGAACTGATATGAAGAAGGTGACCGCGTGAACTACGCCGAAACAATGCGAGAAGTCTCAAAAGACGAGTTTTACAAGGCTATCGGGCCGAAAAACGTAGGGCCGACCATTGTCAACAACTGGGAAGCGCAAGGGCGAGGATACGTCCAAGAGTGGAAACTACTCGGAACGCGAACGATTATCGGCATGACTGAATCTGGGGCGCAACCATTCACCGAGCCGAAGTATTTCCTGGCGGTGACGGCATGAAGATTCTATACTTCTTAGCACTTGCCGCTTCGCTCTTTTGTGGTTGGTTCGTCGTTCGTGCGATTCAAACCGGATTAATTTTCTAAGACGACACGAGCAACGAATTACGATTCACTAACCGCAACTACAAGGCCCGGATTGGCTTCCCTGCCGACTCCGAGCTATTGAGACAAAGGACAAACAAAATGACCGTACAAATTCAATTCGACATCGACAACGCCATATTCACCGATGGCGAGACCTACGATATTTCCGAAGTCGTGCGAACCGTTCAAAAGATAGCGGGGAGCATTGAGGACAACGCCAAGGAAAACGGGCCGCATATCCTCGCCAAGTGTGAGACAATCATGGACGCGAACGGTGACAAGATCGGGTACTGGTGCATTAAGGAGCGCGAACTACTATGAACGCAGAATGGTACGAGAGGGTTATGGATGGCTACAATGTCGGGGTTTGGGGGCATCCAACCGCCGAGTATTGCGCGGTTAAGCGGGCGTGGAGCTTGTTTAAGGATCATATCCCGAATTGGATCATCGCCCCGCGCATTCGAGCGTCTAAGGCCGAAACGTTTGCCGACTTGCGAACCGCCATTCAAGACTGCCTCGACGCCTACGAACGCAAAATGGCAAGCGTAAGAGGCAAACAATGAAGATACTTTGCTGGATTAATCTACATTGGTGGACTTTGACACGGGTACCAACAATCCAAACCCGAAAGGGCAGGTACGTTTTCAAATGCAAATTCTGCGGGAAGGTGAAGCCATGATCGAACAAGTTAGCCAACTACGCGCCGCACTTGCCGCCGTATTGCAATGCCCATGTTTGCACGACGAACACGGAAACGCATACTACAAAGTCGATGCCCGTTCCATATTCGGGACTGCCCACCTCGTCAAAATGGCGCTCGATCAATCCATCGGAGAACACGCCTACGCGCCTTGGAGCCAGCTTGGAATGACTGAATCCGAGTATTGGAGCCGCCGATATTATGAGGCGAGAACAGACGTTCACAAATTGGCACTTACGTTGCAGTTTATAGCCGACTGCGAAAACGACGGGGAGGAAATGGGGCCGATTGTTACCGTTTCGTTTCTCAAAGAACAAGCGCGAACAATTTTGAACGAGGTGCGACCATGACGCCAATCGAAAAATGCAACAAACAAATTTTCGATGCCGACCGGATTGCCGACAACGCGAAGTTCACGGGGGCCGATTTTAAGAAACTCCTCAAGGAAATCGCAAGACTGGAGTACTTGACCAGCACGCTAGAGGATCATATTGTAAACCGATTGAAGCACGAGGTACCTAGGTTATGAAAAACCCGAAACGCCCCGCGTGGGGGCACGTCTCGCGCCGATGTATCTACTGCGGCAAGGTTGGGCCTCGCACAATGGTCGCCGGTGGATGGGCGCATAAGCGATGCCTCCCGACATACGAAAACAAAGGAAAACAACCATGAGCACAACAACCCACACCTACACAATCGACAGGCACAATTTGCGGAACAAGACAAAGGACGATTTAATACAGATGATCGAACTCTACGCAAAGACAAATGAATACCTACATAGGGCTTTGCGCGACGTTACGGCAAACGCCCAAGAACTTAACGGGGACTACATCAAACTAAAGGGTGGATTGCTCTCAGAGCGTCCCGCCTTTGCGCAATGGTGGAGGGAGAGAAAAATTCCATGACACTCAAGCAAGCCGAGCGCCACGCTGTTGAATGGTGGAAGGAAGTTATGGGCGTCCCCAAAAAGGATATCGACCAATACGACTTGCAAGAAACGACAGGGCTAATTTTCGACTGGTACCACAAAGGACACAGAGACGCCCAAGACCTACAAATTGAAGCCGACCAACAAGGATAACAAAAATGAAAACACAAACAATCAACCATTCGCCGCTACCTACAATCAAATTCGACGGGCCTACGCCGTACTTTGGGGATGCGGTGGATAATCAATTCTACGTCGCTAACCTCGACTTCGACAAGCCGGGGGCAGGTGTGACGATCCTAGTCGATGCTTCACCATACGATGACGAGGACATTACGAACACGGTGGACAGAATCGAACTAGCAGTCAATAGCCATTCAAAACTTGTAGAGTTGCTTCAATTTGCGCTCGACAATACAAGTATGGGATGGCTTGGAAATGATTTTGTAGCCAAGGCACAAGCCGTTCTTAAAGAGGTTCAACCGTGAGACGTTCTTTACAAGCTGAGAGGCGAAAAGCTAGACTTATTAGCTTCCGAAACTGCTTTGACCTAAGACCGAGCGGTACGCATAACTCCAAAATCCGAACCGCTACTACAAGTTCTCAAACCTTCGCTTACCTGCCTACCGTAAGCTATGGCAAAAGACAGGAGGCTACGCGATGAAAGCAACTAAACGGGGATGGGCAAAGACACCCGATAAACGCCTCCTGTGGCTCTATCTAGGCGGGTTTGCCATCGCTTGCGCCTTGGGAAGCCTAATCGGGGGAGCCGCATGGCATTACGCCAAAGAACACGAAAGACAAACCTGGGACTCAATCACTGGGGAATGGGAGGAGCTTCGATGACGCGCAAGCAACTGAACGATCTGAAAATCTACAACGCCTGGGAGTGCGCGGGACATGGGAACGTATACATCAACTACCATCCTGCCGAACATGGACGACTGGCGCGATACGCTTGCTGGGTGGTTGTGCGGCCTGGATACCGAACCACGGACAAGGGGCATACGCGCAACCCCGATCATCGAGAATTCACGGTGACAAGACGAGAGGACAAACAGCCTCTACTTGAGGCGGCGATGGCATGGTGTACCGAACAATACGGAATAACCGATTGGTTCAAAACGCCTTACGGGTCATGGATGAGTAAAGCGGTTTTCGATGCCAACGTAAAAGCTGCCCAAGAAACGCTATTAGCGGAGGAGCTTCGATGACGCGCAAGCAACTGAACGAGTTGCCACGGGGAGGACAGCTTAATGGCAAATCTAGCCAAGTGGCAAAAATTCATTGACGAGCCGCGTAGGTTCGGATATATTGCAATCTTCCCGAATGGGGAATTCTGCAAACACACCACAGTTTACCCGAAAGCGTACTGTATTCAGGCTCGACTTGCGCCGTGGAAACGGTGGCAGTCTATCTGCTATGACCGCAACACGCCAAGCGTCAAACACCCGGCCGGACACCTTCTCTACGAAACTTCTCACGGGATCGGGCAAGGGATTGGAGACTGCAAGTACAAGTCATATTACGAATGGTTCAAAGACGAACACTCAGCAGTCCGCAGAATCAAACAATGCCTAGCCATGACACAGGCCGAACATCACCGATGGAAAGAAGATGCGTTCACGAGCAATCTCAACTCAGCATTTAACGCCGAGCCGTACTACGACCTGTTGAACATCGCACCCGCCCAACTCGTATTCGGGGAAGCATTGCAATTCTCTGAAGTCTTGGACGATCCCAGGGTTGTAAGACTGGACGCGCTTCCCCCGTCGAGCATCGCAATCCAAAGTCTGCCTGGAGGATTCAATGGTTGAACTTACAAAACGGGAGCGGGATATATGCGAACGCCTCGACTTAACCGTCCCCGAAATCGCTGTCGAACTTGGTATAGGACATGGGACGGTTAGAACCGTACTTCAGAATGTGTATCGGAAGTTTGGGGTTTCGGGTTTGAAAGCGAGGGGGGATTTGAAGGAGATTTTGAAGAAGGATACAGAGACATTTAAGGAGCAAAAATTATGAAAACACTAATCGCATATCACAACGATCCCAAACTCAAGGCCGCGCTGGTTAAAGAAGTTCAGAAGCATCGAAAGATGGATCAAATCATTCAAGGGAGCTACGATGACGGCTCAAACCATTTCTGTGCCGTGGGATGTTCTTTACATTCCCTGTTCAACCTAGGATACCTCAAAACACGGTCGTTTTCGGATCATTCCAAGTACGAACCGCTCGTTGGAATTCCTCAATCGCTTGCGCTATTGCAGGACAAAATCTTCGAGGGGTTGACGGAAGAAGATTGCGCTATTTGGCCTGAGCAATTCTGGAAAGCGATCAAGCCGGGGGCCGATCTATCCAAAGTCGCTCAAAAGTTCCTGGTTTGGCTTTTGCAGAACGAACTTCACTATGACAAGGCCACGAATCCACAGGTTGCAAAGGCTGTCGCGCAATGCGTGAAACTTCACAAAAAGTCCATCGCACGAGATGAGCCGACACAAGCCGAATGGTCGGCGGCGGAGTCGGCGGCGAGGGCGGCGGCGTGGTCGGCGGCGGCGTCGGCGGCGGAGTTGGCGGCGAGGGCGGCGGCGTGGTCGGCGGCGGAGTCGGCGGCGAGGGCGGCGGCGTGGTCGGCGGCGGAGTCGGCGGCGTCGGCGGCGTCGGAGTCGGCGGCGGCGA
>ERZ1292632.1331-Hain-H43-01um-R2-1331-length-24347-cov-8_pt1 | contig 24347 bp, 21 predicted proteins | sample MGYA00564407_ERZ1292632 | MGnify/ENA primary metagenome ERZ1292632 (study PRJEB36523, sample SAMEA6512637) | groundwater metagenome | collected 2019-01-08 | study: AquaDiva: Metagenomics assemblies of 32 groundwater samples | reverse complement strand
CCCGGCGGCACCAGCGCCGCGCTCCGCGCCGGCTCGCGTCGGCGGCGGCTATGTGGTGCAGGTCGCTGCTTTCTCCTCACAGGCGCGGGCGGCGGCGGCGGCGCGGTCGCTGGGCGCGAACGTCGTCGAGGGCGGCGGCGTGTGGCGCGTGCGGCTTGGTCCCTATGCCACGCAGCAGGCGGCGCAGGCGGGTGTGCGCGCAGCGGCGGCCAAGGGGTTTGAGAATGGCCGCATCATGGCTAATGACGCGCGGTAAGCATCGCTATATCCCCGCGATTCCCTCCACCCGAAGGTCGTTCACCGATGAAGAAGTCCCTTGCCCTGATCCTGGCCGGCGCGGTGCTGGCCCAGCCGCTGATCGCCGCCGCGCCGCCCTATAGCAGCGAAGCGCCGATCGCCTATATGAAGGATCTGTCTTCGGGGGCGGTGCTCTACGACAAGGGCGGGCAGACCCGTATTCCGCCGGCGTCTATGGCGAAGATGATGACGGCGCATGTCGCTTTCCGCCTGATCCAGAAGGGTGACCTCAAGCTCGACACGAAATTCACCGTGCGGCCCGAAACGTGGAAACAATGGCATGGCCCGCAGGCGGGATCGACCATGTTCCTTTCCGCCGGCGAGCAGGTGTCGGTCGAAAATCTGCTGCATGGCATCGTGACGCTTTCGGGCAATGACGCCTGCGTCGTGCTCGCCGAGGGGATCGCCGGGACCGAGCAGGCGTTCGTCGCGCTGATGAACGAGGAGGCGAAGCGGCTGGGCCTCAAGAACAGCCATTTCGGCACCAGCAATGGCTGGCCGGACGAGGGCGTGACCTATGTGACGGCCGAGGATCTGGCGAAGCTGGCGCAGGCGACGGTCGAGGAGACGCCGGACCTCTACAAGAAATTCTACGCCACCACCTCCTTCACCTGGGGCAAGACCATGGGCGGAGCGGACATCCAGCAGGCCAACCGCAACCCCATCCTGGGCAAGATCGCGGGCGCGGATGGCCTCAAGACCGGGCATACTGAGGAAGCGGGTTTCGGCTTCACCGGGTCTGCCGAGCAGGATGGCCGCCGGCTGGTGATGGTCGTCGCGGGGCTGACCAGCTTCAACGGGCGGATCGCCGAGAGCGTGCGCTTCATGGACTGGGGCTTCAAGGCGTGGAAGGCGCAGCCTTTGTTCAAGAAGGGGCAGACGGTCGAAAACGCCGAGGTGCAGCTGGGCAGCGCGTCGAGCGTGCCGCTGGTCGCGCCGCAGAATCTGGCGGTCACGCTGCCGCGCACCGCTTCGGCCAATGTGCAGGTGAAGGTCGTCTATACCGGGCCGATCAAGGCGCCGATCGCCAAGGGGCAGCAGATCGCCCAGCTGATCGTCCAGACGCCCGACACGCCGCCGCAGATCATGCCGCTGGTCGCGGGTGAGGAGGTCACCGAGGCGGGCCTGTTCGGCCGGCTGTGGAACGGCATGAAGTCGCTGTTCGGGTGACGCCCGGCCGCTTCATCACGCTGGAAGGCGGGGAGGGCGCGGGCAAATCGACCCAGTTGCGCGCGCTTGCCGCCGCGTTGCGGGGGCGCGGCATCGACGTGGTGGAGACGCGCGAGCCGGGCGGGAGCGAGGGGGCGGAGGCGATCCGCGCGCTGCTGCTGACCGGCGGCGCGGACCGGTGGAGCGCGCGGGCCGAGGCCTTGCTGTTCGCGGCGGCGCGGGCCGACCATGTCGAAAGGACGATCCGGCCGGCGCTGGCGCGCGGGGCGTGGGTGATCTCCGACCGTTTTCTCGATTCGAGCCGGGCCTATCAGGGGCAGGGCGAGCTGACCGACGCCGACATCGTGGCGCTGCACCGGATCGGGAGCGAGGGGTTTTTGCCCGATCGAACCTTGCTGCTGGCGTTGCCGGAGGCCGAGGCGGCCGAGCGGGCGACGGCGCGGGACGGCGATGCGCCTGACCGGATCGGGGGACGGGCGAGCGACTTTCATCGCGCGGTGGCGGCGGCGTTCGACCGCTTCGCCGGGGACGAGCCGGCGCGGTTTCGCAAGGTCGATGCTTCGGGCGGGGCCGAGGCGGTGACGGCGCGGCTGCTCGCGGCGCTGGACGATCTGGTGCCATGACGACGATATTGGGGCATGAAACGCAGGCGCGGCTGATGATTGCCGCGGCGGCGAGCGGGCGGATGCATCATGGCTGGATTCTCGCCGGGCCGCAGGGCGTGGGCAAGGGCAGCTTCGCCCGCGCGCTGGCGCTCCGACTGCTGGCCGACGCTGCGGGTCCGGCGGTCGGCGGCGAGGGGTTGGGCGCACCGGAGAGCCACCCGATCCGCAAGCTGATCGAGGCCGGCGCGCACCCCGACTATGCCGAACTCGCGCCGCTGGAGAAGGAAGGCGGCGGGGTCGCGCGCAACATTACGGTGGATCAGGTGCGAGGGCTGGGGCGGCTGATCCAGTCGGCGCCTTCGCTCTCGCCGCGCCGGATGGTGGTGATCGACAGCGCCGACGATCTGGAGCGGGGCGCGGCCAATGCGCTGCTCAAGACGCTGGAGGAGCCGCCGGCCGACATGCTCTTCCTGCTGGTCAGCCATGCGCCGGGCCGGCTGCTGCCGACCATCCGCTCGCGATGCCGCACATTGAGATTCGATGCGCTGGACGAGGGCGCGATGCGGGTGGTGCTGAAGCGCGCGGATGAGACGCTCGGGCCGCGCGAGATCGATGCGCTGGTGCGGGCGGGGCAGGGGTCGCCGGGGCAGGCGCTGCGCTATGCGGGGCTGAACCTCGCGGAGATCGAGGAGACGCTGGGCGCGCTGGCGGCGGAGGGCGATCCGGGCAACCGGCGGCGGCTGGCGCTGGCGAAGGCGCTGGCGGTCAAGGCCGCCAAGCCGCGCTACGAGGCGTTTCTTGAGCGCGCGCCGGCCTTCATCGCGCAGGCGGCGCGGGGGCGGAGCGGGCCGGCGCTTGGCACCGCACTCGATCATTGGGAGCAGGCGCGGCAGCTGGCAGGCGGAGCGGTGATCCTCTCGCTCGATCCGGCCGCAGTGGTTTTCGAGCTGGCGGGCCATGTCGCGGCGCTCGCAGGAGACGCCTGAAAAGCGGCTTTGCGACGGCGCGAACAGCGGGTAGGGAAGCGCCATGTCGAGCCCCTTCACCATCACCACCGCCATATCCTACCCCAATGGCCGGCCGCATATCGGCCATGCCTATGAAGTGATCGCCACCGACGCGATCGCGCGGTTCCAGCGGATGATGGGCCGCGACGTCTTCTTCCAGACCGGCACCGACGAGCATGGCCTGAAAATGGCGCAGACGGCGCGCGACCGGGGCGTGAGCGCGCAGGCGCTGGCGGACGAGATGGCGTCCTATTTCAAGGCGATGAACGACGGGCTGAACATCAGCTATGATCGCTTCATCCGCACCAGCGAGCCGGCGCATCATCATGCGAGCCAAGCGATCTGGCGGGCGATGGAAGCGAATGGCGACCTGTATCTCGGCCGCTATGAGGGCTGGTATTCGGTGCGCGACGAAGCCTTCTACGACGAGAAGGAGATTGTCGCGGGGGAAGGGGGCGCGAAGCTCTCGCCGCAGGGCACGCCGGTCGAATGGACCGTCGAGGAAAGCTGGTTCTTCCGCCTGTCGGCCTATCAGGACCGGCTGCTGGCGCTCTACCGCGAGCATCCCGAATTCATCCAGCCCGAGAGCCGCCGCAACGAAGTGATGCGCTTCGTGGAAGGCGGCCTGTCGGACCTCAGCGTATCGCGCACCAGCTTCGACTGGGGGGTGAAGGTGCCGGGGTCGGAGGGCCATGTCATGTATGTGTGGGTCGATGCGCTCACCAATTATCTGACCGGCTGCGGCTATCCCGACGATGTCGAGCGGATGGCACGCTATTGGGCGGAAGGCGGCGACATCACGCATATCATCGGCAAGGATATCGTGCGATTTCATGCGGTTTACTGGCCGGCCTTCCTGATGAGCGCGAAGCTGCCGTTGCCCCGTCGCGTCTTCGGCCATGGCTTCCTGCTCAATCGGGGCGAGAAAATGTCCAAGTCGCTGGGCAATGTCGCCGACCCGATGGAGTTGGCCGAGCGGTTCGGGGTGGACCAGCTGCGCTATTTCCTGCTGTCCGAAGTGACCTTCGGCAATGACGGCAGCTATAGCGCGGAGGCGATCGTCCAGCGGGCGAACAGCGACCTGGGCAACGCGTTCGGCAACTTGGCGCAGCGGACGTTGAGTTTCATTGCGAAGAATCTCGCGGGCAGCCTGCCCGCGATCCATGGGCATGAGGCGGCGGACGAGGAATTGTTCGCGCTGCTCGACCGGACTATTCTTGCTGATATGCCCGACGCTTTTGCCGATCTCGCGCCGAGCGTCGCGATCGAGGCTTGGCTGCGCGCCTGTTTCGCGTGCAACCAGTATATCGACGCGCAGGCCCCTTGGGCGCTGCGCAAGACCGACCCGCAGCGGATGGAGACCGTGCTGGCGACGCTCTATATCGCCATTGCGCAACTGGCGGTGGCGATCCTGCCGGTGATCCCCCAGAGCGCGACGGCCTTGCTCGACCATATGGGGGTGCCGGCGGATAAGCGGAGCTATGAAGGCATCGGAGCGCACTGGTATTCGGCGCTGGCCGAAAGCGGCTTCACCCTTGCCCCGCCGACGCCGCTGTTCCCGCGTCTGGAACTGCCGGCGGAGGACGCCTGACCCATGCTCATCGACAGCCATTGCCACCTCAATTACAAGGGCTTGATCGAGGATCAGGCCAATGTGCTGGAACGGGCGCGGGCGCGGGGTGTGGGGACGATGCTTAACATCGCCACGCGCGAAAGCGAGTGGGACGCGGTGCTGGAGACCGCAGTGCGCGAGCGCGACGTGTGGGCGACGGTCGGCATCCACCCGCATGAGGCGGACGAGCATCCGCATGTCGACACCGCCAAGCTGGTCGAGCGAGCGGCGCATCCGCGGGTCGTCGGCATTGGTGAGACGGGGCTTGATTATTATTACGACCATAGCGATCGCGAGCGGCAGCAGCGCAGTTTCCGGTCGCATATCGCCGCCTGCCGCGAGACCGGCCTGCCGCTGATCGTCCACACGCGGGACGCGGAGGAGGATACGCTGCGGATCATGCGCGAGGAGAGGGAGGAGGGGGCTTATACCGGCGTCATCCACTGCTTCACCGCGAGTGGCGCCTTTGCCGACACGGCGATGGAATTGGGCTTCTACATCAGCATATCGGGCATCGTGACCTTCAAGAACGCCAAGGACTTGCAGGAGACGGCGGCGCGGTTGCCGATCGAGCGGCTGCTGATCGAGACGGACTCGCCCTTCCTCGCGCCGGTGCCGCATCGCGGCAGGCCGTGCGAGCCGGCCTTCGTCGCGGATACCGCCGCCTTCCTTGCCAAGTTGCGGGGTGAGAGCGTCGAGGAACTGGCGGCGGCGACATCGGCCAATTTCCGCAGCCTTTTCAGCAAGGCGGCATGAGCCTGAAGCTCGTCATGCTGGGCAGCGGCACCTCGTCGGGGGTGCCGCGCATCGGCAATGACTGGGGCAGTTGCGATCCTGCCGAGCCGAAGAACCGGCGGACGCGAGTGTCCATCCTGATCGAAAGTCCCACAACCCGTATCCTGGTGGACACCTCGCCCGACATGCGGGCGCAGTTGCTGGCGGCCGATGTGGTTCACATCGACGCGATCCTGTGGACGCACGACCATGCCGATCACAGCCATGGGCTGGACGATGTGCGGCAGCTCTACCATCATCGCGGGACGCCGGTGCCGGGCTATGCGCGGGCGCAGACGCTCAAGCTCTTGAAGGAACGCTTCGGCTATGCGTTCGAGGGGCGGCATGGCTATCATCCCACGATCGACGCGCGGGTGCTGCCCGATGGTTTGCGGATCGGCGATATCGATATCGCCTGCGTCGATCAGCCGCATGGCGAGATATATTCGACCGGATTCCGCTTCAGCCATGGTGGGCGCTCCGTCGGCTATGCCACGGATTTTCATGCGGTTACGCCCGACATGCTGGCGCTCTATGACGGGCTGGACCTGTGGGTGGTCGATGCGCTGCGAGAGAAGCCGCACCCGACGCATCCGCATCTCGCCATGACGCTGGACGCCGTCGCGGCGGTGCGGCCGGGGCGGACCGTCCTGACGCATATGGACCAGAGCATGGATTATGCGATGCTGCGGCGGACGCTACCGGAAGGCGTCGAGCCGGGCTATGACGGGCTGGTGGTGGAACTGGAGCGGATGGGCTGATGGACGGGCCGGATCAGGCGGCTTCGGCGATCTGGTATGTGCTGGCGCTGGTGCTGGTCGGGTCGGCGCTGGTCGGCCGGCGGCTGGCCTGGGGCGGCGTGCTGCGGATGGCGCTGCTGTGGGTGGCGATCTTCGCGGGCTTGCTGGGCCTCATGAAACTGGCGCAGAGCCAGGGTTTGCTGACCGGGCGCTGGGCGGAACAGGAAGGGAACAGCGCGCCGGACGAAGCGCCGCCGAGCCTGCCGCGCGCCCGCGCCGAGGGCCAGATGCTGCGGGTGCCTGTAGCGGCCGACGGCCATTATTGGGTCGAAGCCACGATCAACGGCACGCCGGCGCGCTTCATGATCGACAGCGGTGCGACCTTTACGGCGCTGTCCGAAACGACCGCGCGGGCGGCGGGCCTCAACTATGACGTGGGCGAGCCGGGCGTCATCATGACCACGGCCAACGGCAAGGTTTCGGCGCGGCGGTCGAGCATCGGGACGCTGGCGGTCGGGCCGATCCGCGCAAGCGATCTGCCGGTGGTGGTGTCGCCGGCGTTCGGGGAAATGAACGTCATCGGCATGAACATGCTCTCGCGGCTAAAAAGCTGGGGCGTCGAAGGCGGCGAGATGGTTTTGCGGCCTTAAGAGAACAGCGAGTGGGACAGCTGAATCGCGGTTTGCGAGGTTAAAGATTTAACATAATATATATTATCGGACTTAGAAACTGTAGGCGCAACTTAGAGATGTCACTCCCCGCAAGTTAGAGATGTCGCAGCTCAGCGCGTCTCGCGGTTCCGGGTGGCATATCCTCTCTAGGTTGGGAGCACGCGCCTATGACGGTTGTCGCGATGAGCCATGGTGAGCTTTCGAGATATGATACGCTCCTACGCTTCGAGCGTGGCGAGCTCAGGATTGAGGATGCGTCGGCGCTGCTCGGCGTTGGCGCCCGACAGATATATCGCTTGCTCAACCGGATGCGGGCTGATGGACCCGAGGCGCTTGTCTCATGGAAGCGCGGTCGACCAAGCAACCGGGCATTCCGGCCAGCCTTCCGCGAGCGCGTCCTCCATCTGGTGCGCGAGCATTATCACGACTTCGGCCCGACCCTGACGGCCGAGTATCTGGTCGAACGCCACGCGATCACGGTTTCGCACGAAACGCTGCGCAAATGGATGATATCAGCCGGCCTCTGGAAAGACCGCGACGCCCGCCGGCCACGTCCATATCAGCCGCGTTATCGTCGCGACTGTCGCGGCGAGCTCATTCAGGTCGACGGTTCGAAACATTGGTGGTTCGAAGGCCGTGGCCCGCAATGCACCCTGCTCGTCTACATCGACGACGCGACCAGCGAATTGATGCACCTCAAGATGGTCGAGAGCGAGAACACGTTCGCTTACATGGATGCGACACGCGAATATATCGAGCGGCACGGCAAGCCGATCGCCCTCTATTCCGACAAGTACAGCGTGTTCCGCAATCCCGTCGCCAGCGCCAAGGGCGACGGCATGACGCATTTCGGCCGAGCGCTGGAAGCGCTGAACATTGAGATCATCTGCGCGAATTCGCCACAGGCCAAAGGCCGTGTCGAGCGCGCGAACGGGACGCTGCAAGACCGCTTGGTGAAAGCCATGCGGCTAGAGGGTGTCTCGACGATCGCCGAGGCCAACGCCTTCCTGCCGGGCTATATGGCTCGGCATAATCAGCGCTTCGCCAAAACGCCGTTCGACCCGCGCGATCTACACCGCCCCCTCGCCCCGCATGACGATCTGCGCGCCGAGATGGTCTGGCGCGAGCAGCGCAAGGTCACGGCGGCGCTGACGCTGCACTACAACAAGGCGCTGTTCATTCTGACGCCGACCGAAATCAGCCGGCCGCTTGCGGGCAAAAGGGTTGATGTCTGCGAATATCCTGACGGCAGGCTGGAGATCCGCCACGGTGAACACGCCCTGCCCTATGAAATGTTCGACAAGATCCGGCAGGTGAACCAGGCAGCCATCGTCGACAACAAACATCTCGATGCGGCACTTACGCTGGCGAAGCTGATTCAGGAAAACTTGCCGGTCAGGAAGCGGAACAACAACGAGCCGTCCCGGCTGTCTCAGCCTAGCCACCGTTTTCCAATTCCGCCGCCTGATCCTGCGCCGACGAAGCGTAAACGCGGGCGCCCACCGCTATATCGACCGCAACCTATCGGGGTGGCGTTAGAGCCGGTGTGAGTTAGGCGCCAGAGGCAATCTGTACAACGATACCACCGAATCGTGCCTCGTCTGCCCAGCAGACAACCCCATCAACGTGAACCTCATGGCTTTCGTAAGGCTCGTCGGTATCACTATAGCAGGCCGCATAGCGACCATCGGGGCTGGCTTGAAATAAGCGTAATGGCCGACCTTCTTTGTCGCTTACTCGCGCAACGCAGTCCCGACAAAGGTAGCGCGGATATCGAGGATTATCCGAAACTACGGTTTCGCAGATTGGGCAAATTTGGGTCATGGTGCTCGTCTATTCGTAAACAATGGCTGCGGTGATAACGGCTGCTGCGTGCTTCCATGGATTAGGGTCTGCGGCGTGAGGCCAATCCGCAGCCCATGCCGACATGGCCTCAAGAAACTGAGGCAGCTCGGCGTTTTCCCACCGCTCACTCTGACTGGGGCGATCTAGCTCTGCACGAAGGCCTGCGACATACTGAGCAAAGCTGGCTTGGTCATGAACCTGATCGTGCGTCATGTGCGCAGAATGGCTTCACGTGATCTGATCCGCAATAGACTGGCGTGACCGGGCCCACTGCTGGTGCAGCGGGTCCATGGTCGCAGGAGCCGTGAGACCACCGCATCAGCAGGGCCTGCGGTTCGCTGTGTGGATGGCTACCCTCCGGCCCTCCTGCCCCAACCGGTGACATTTCTAACTGGCGGAGAAAGTGACTTCTCTAAATGGCAGGAACAGAAACGGGGCTGGCCAGAGGATTGCGCTCCCTCTATCGAAATGTCGTCATTCTCTCTCCTGCATCAGGTTCACCCATGTCGCACGCCAGCCCCGCCGATATCATGCCGCTTGCCGAGGTCATGGCGCGGCTGCGCGATCCCGAGACGGGCTGCCCCTGGGACATCGAGCAGGATTTCGCGTCCATCGCGCCCTATACGATCGAGGAAGCCTATGAGGTCGCCGATGCGATCGCGCGGGAGGATATGGCGGCGCTGCGCGACGAACTGGGCGACCTGCTGCTACAGGTGGCGTTCCATAGCCGCATGGCCGAGCAGGCCGGGCATTTCGGCTTGCAGGATGTGATCGACGGCATCACCGCCAAGATGATCCGGCGGCATCCGCATGTCTTTGGGCAAGGCACGCGGCGCGAGGACGGGCATGCGCAATGGGAGGCGATCAAGGCGGCTGAGCGGGCGGAGAAGGAGCCTGATCCGAGCGCCATGGCCGGGGTGGCGATCGCCCTGCCCGCGCTGCTGCGCGCGGAGAAGCTCCAGAAGCGGGCGGCGCGCACCGGGTTCGACTGGCCGGAACTTGGCAGCGTGCTCGACAAGATCGCCGAGGAACTGGCCGAGGTGCAGGATGCGCCCGACGACGCCGCGCGTGAGGAGGAAATGGGCGACCTGCTGTTCGCGGTCGTCAACCTCGCACGTCATCTGAACATTGACCCGGAAGTCGCGCTGCGGAAGGGCAATGCCAAGTTCGAAAAGCGCTTTCGCGGGATGGAGGCGCTGGCCGGCGAGAGTTTCGTCGGGCTTTCGCTGGAGGCCAAGGAGGCATTGTGGCAGCGGGTGAAGCGCGACCACAATGCATGATCGGCGGGGCGGAAGCCCCCTTCCCCCTCCCCGCCGAAGGCTTGATGTTGGACGTGACTTGGGCTGTTCCCCGGCGCAGGCCGGGGTCCAGTCGAGAGGGTGGAACTGGGCCCCGACTTTCGCCGGGGGACAGCTATTGGTTCATCGTTGCTATCAGCCGATCAGCTTCAATATGCCCTGCTGGCTCTGATTGGCCTGGGCGAGCATCGCGGTCGAGGCCTGGCTCAGTATCTGGGCTTTGGCGAGCTGCGTGGTTTCGTTCGAGAAATCCGCGTCCTCGATCCGGCTGCGCGAGTCGGTGAGGCTCAGCATCTCGGTCGAGAGGTTCGCGACGACCGATTCCAGCCGGTTCTGCATCGCGCCGAAGGTCGAGCGCGTCGCCGAAATGGTGTTGAGCGCATCGTCGAACTTGGCGAGGTCCGCCGTCGAGAAGCCGCCGGCCGTCGGATCGATCGCCGAGACGCCGCCGGTCACCACCGCCGCGATGGTCGCGTCGGTGCTGAGGTCGGTGAAGTTGATCGTCACGCCATTGGACGCATTGGCGCCCGCCTGGATGTAGACCGACGCGGCCGACCCATCGAACAGATTCTTGCCGTTGAAGTTGGACGTGGCAACCTGGTCATCGATCTGCGCCGCGAGCTGGTCCATCTCGGTCTTGATGGCGGTGCGGGCGTCGATATCGTTGGTGCCGTTGAGCGCCTGGACCGCAAGCTCGCGCATCCGCTGGAGCATGTTGGTCATTTCGGACAAGGCGCCGTCGGCGGTCTGAGCGAGCGACAGCCCGTCATTGGCGTTGCGGATGCCCTGCGCGATGCCGCGGATCTGGGCGGTCATCATCGTGGCGATGCCCATGCCCGCCGCGTCATCCTTGGCGCTGTTCATGCGCTTGCCGGTGGAAAGCCGTTCCATCGCGCGGGTCTGCATCATCGACGCGAGGGTCGATGAATTGGCGACGCGCAAGGCCGTCGAATTTGTTCCTACAACAGTCATAGAAGTCCCCGATCCATGAGCTTTGCAATGTCGGGACCGACCCGGATGGCCGGCCTCTCACAGGACCAGAACGGCGCGAGGCGGCGGGGCTTTAGCAGGTCTTGGAAAAAATGGTTATCGGGTTGGAAAGCATCTTTGCCGGTATGTTGCCGGGGGTGAGAAAATGGCGGATAACTGCGGGCTTGGGCCATCCCTGGACATGCAGACGTTGTCAGCTTAGCATGGCGCATGGCCCGCGACGACTGGTATAGGAATAAGGAATGGACGGCTGATATTGAGGCTGCGTTCCGAACCAAATTGTCGAAAGCACGCAGTCAAAAGTCCCAATATATCGTCATTCAGGCGGGATACTTGGCGCACGGTTATCCAGCAGCAGCACTAGCGCTTATCGATGAATATTTCAAAACCGGCGATGATTTTGATGTAGCCCGAGCATATTGCGTGCAGGCTGAAGCAAGGCTTTCTCTCGGCAGGATTGGGGAAGCTGTTGCCTCATATAAAGAAGCGCTGGATTACGAAACGAGACGACCTGGCGTTATCACGACGGCAAGCCTCGACTTGGCGAAAATCGTCGCAGAAAATAGACTGTCATCTGAATATGATTTTACACTCGAGATTCTCACCACAAGGTTCAAAGAGTCCGATTTCTCTTTTCCCAATCTTCGATATGTTTGGAACGGAAGCAATGCGTTGATCGCCGACGATCTCGGGCATCACGTAGAAGCGCAAGAGTTTGCAGAACGCGCGTTGCGCGCTGCTGCCGAGACCGAGTCGCCCTATCGCTATCATCGGACGATGGGCTTGGTGAAGAATAGCTCTGATGATTTTGGTCGTCGCATCAAGCGGATTGCACGTCCTTCGAAAATGCGAGCGCTTTTCCGACTGGCCATAAGCAAATAGCGTTGCAAAGCAAGCTTCGCGATCTGTCACACCGGGGTCCAGTCGAGAGCGCGGAACTGGACCCCGGCCTTCGCCGGGGAACAAGAAGCTATAGCTGGGCCTTACCGCTCCCGCTTGGCAAAGCGCGCGAAGGCGGCGTCGGAGAGGCGGGCTTCGACGCGCTGTTCCTCTCCCTCGACATGGGCGGAGAGGACTTCGCCATGTTCGTGCAGCCAGGCGAGCGCCGCGCCGTCCGACAGGGGGATGCGCAGGCCATAGATTTTCGCGCCGCGCGTCATGCGGTCGCTGATGGCGCGCTGGAGCGTGTCCACCCCCTCACCCGTCAGGGCCGAGAGGATGACGACATCGTCGCGGCGGGCGGCGGTTTCATGGGCGAGGGCGCGGGCCTCGTCGTCGAGCAGGTCGAGCTTGTTCCAGGCCTCGATGATCGGGGGCGCCTCCTCCCCCGCCCCTTCGCCCACGACATTGAGTTCGCCGAGCACGTCGAGCACATCGTCGCGCTGCGCATCCGTATCCGGGTGCGCGATGTCGCGGACATGGACGATGAGGTCGGCGGAGAGCACTTCCTCCAGCGTGGCGCGGAAGGCGGCGATGAGCTGGGTCGGCAGGTCGGAGACGAAGCCGACCGTGTCGGACAGGATCGCCTTGTCGAGGCCGGGCAGCGCGATCTGGCGCATGGTGGGATCGAGCGTGGCGAAGAGCAAATCCTCCGCCATGACGTCAGCGCCGGTCATGCGGTTGAAAAGCGTCGATTTCCCGGCATTGGTGTAGCCGACGAGCGCGATCACGGGCCAGGGCGCGCGTTGGCGGCGGGCGCGGTGGAGGCCGCGGGTGCGGGTGACCTGTTCCAGCTCGCGGCGGATCTTCGCCATGCGGTCGCGGATCATGCGGCGGTCGGCTTCGATCTGGGTTTCGCCGGGGCCGCCGAGGAAGCCGAAGCCGCCGCGTTGCCGCTCAAGGTGAGTCCAGCTTCGGACCAGGCGGCCGGCCTGATAGTCCAGATGGGCGAGTTCGACCTGAAGCCGGCCTTCGTTGGTAGCGGCGCGCTCGCCGAAGATTTCGAGGATGAGGCCGGTGCGGTCGATGACCTTGGCTTCGGTCGCCTTTTCGAGATTGCTCTGCTGGACGGGCGAGAGGCTGTTGTCGACGATGATGAGTTCGGCCTCTTCCTGGCGGGCGAGAGTCGCGATCTGATCGACTTGGCCGCTGCCGAACAGCGTCGCTGGCTTGCGGTCGCGGACGCGGAACGCCTGGGCCGCGCGCACGTCGATGCCGATTGCTAGCGCGAGGCCGCGCGCTTCCTCCAGCCGGGCGTCGCTGTCGCGGCGGTCCCCTCCATGGGTTTCGGCATGGACGACGACCGCGCGCGCGCCGCGCGCCACTTCATCGTCGGAGTCGCGGTTGAATATGGCCATGCGGGCTTAAAGCATTCGGACGGACATGGGTCCAATCATAACCGCGTCCGCGCGCTCTGAACCGGTCGAGGGAAAACAAATGCCCTTCGACAGGCTCAGGGCGAACGGGGGATAGAATGCCCCCTCAATCGTCCTGCTCATTCTCGCCGCTGAGGTCGAGCGTGTGGAGCGGCTGGACGGTCGAAATGGCGTGCTTGTAGACAAGCTGCACCATGCCGTCGCGCTCCAGCAACATGCAGAACAGGTCGAAGGCGGCGATCTCGCCCTGGAGCATGACGCCGTTCACGAGGAACATCGTCACCGGGCTGCCCGATTTGCGGACGGCGGAGAGGAAGATTTCCTGGAGCAGCTTCGACTTGGGATTGCCGTCGCTGGCCTTGCGCAGGTCCGTCAGGTCCATCGGCTGCGCGGGCATGACGGTGGAGATGGCGTGCTTGTAGACCAGCTGCGACTGGCCGTCGCGGCGCAGCAGAACGGAGAAATTGTCGAACCAGGTGATGATGCCCTGCAACTTCACGCCCTTGACCAGGAACATGGTCACCGGGGTCTTGCTCTTGCGCAGGCTGTTCAGGAAAATGTCCTGAAGATTGTTCACTTTGTCGGCCATGGTCGTCGCCAGTCCTATTGTTGGCGGGACGTTACCCGCTCTCGCACCCTTAAGCAGAGTGTCTTGCCCGCCCCCGCACACCGGGAGCGGCATGATTTATACCGCAATTGCGAAGGGGCGTCCATGCCCCAGACGCGATAGGGCACAATTTCCCCGCGAACCCGCTATTCCTTGCCGTCGGTGATGCCGAGCAGCTTCAATTTGCGGTGCAGCGCGGACCGCTCCATGCCGATGAAAGTCGCGGTGCGGGATATGTTGCCGGAGAAACGCCGTATCTGGATACGCAGATATTCGCGCTCGAAACTCTCGCGCGCCTCGCGCAGGGGTGCGCCCATGATCGCGGACTGGCCGATCCCTTCCCCGCCGCCGCCGCTGGTGAGTTCGGCGGGCAGCATGTCCAGTTCGATCCGGCCGATGCGGTCGCCCGGCGCCAGGATCATCGTGCGTTCGATGACGTTGCGGAGCTGGCGGACATTGCCGGGCCATTCATTGGCCTGAAGCGCGGCCATGGCGTCGCTCGCGATTTCGGGCGGGGCGACGCGGCGGTCGGCGGCGAAGCGGGCGAGATAATGTTCGACCAGCGGCGGGATATCGTCGCGCCGCTCCGACAGCGGGGGAATGGCGAGCGGCACGACGTTGAGGCGGTAGAAGAGATCCTCGCGGAAGCGGCGCTCCTCGATCTCCTGCGCCAGGTTGAGCGCGGTCGAGGAGATGACGCGGACATCGACCTTCACCTGCCGCTGGCCGCCGACGCGGGTGAAGCTCTGGTCGGTGAGGACGCGCAAGATCTTGCCCTGCGTTGTCAGCGGCATGTCGGCGATCTCATCGAGATAGAGCGTGCCGCCATGCGCCTGTTCGAGGAAGCCGGGGCGGACGAGGCCGCTCGGGTCTTCGACGCCGAACAGCTCCTCCTCGACCCGGTCGGGGTCCATCCGCGCGGCGGCGACGATGATGAAGGGCGAATCGGCGCGGCCGCTCCAGCTGTGGAGCATCCGCGCGGCGACTTCCTTGCCGACTCCCGCCGGGCCGGAGATGAGGACTCGGCTGCCGGTGCCGGCGACCTTCTTGATCGTGGCGCGCACCCCGTTGATCGCGGCCGAGGTCCCGGTCAATTCGTCATCCTGGCCGAAACGGGCGCGCAGCACCTGGTTCTCGCGCCGTAGCCGCTCGGTCTCGGTCGCGCGGCTGACGAGGTGGAGCAGCCGGTCGGCCTCGAACGGCTTTTCGATGAAGTCGGCCGCGCCCTTGCGGATGGCGGCGACGGCGGTGTCGATATTGCCATGACCGGAGATCATGAGGACGGGGATGGAGGGATCGCGCCGCTTGATCTCGTCCAGCAGTTCAAGGCCATCGAGCCGCGAGCCCTGAAGCCACACGTCCAGCAGGACGAGCGACGGGCGGCGCGAATCGAGCGCGTCGATCGCGCTGTCGCTGTTCGCGGCGGTGCGGGTGGCGAAGCCTTCGTCCTCCAGCACGCCCGCGACCAGATCGCGGATGTCCTCTTCATCGTCGACTATCAGAATATCAAGCGCCATTGGCCGTCACTTTTCCCTTGGGCAGGGCAATCACCTGCCCCTCTTCCAGTTTGTCCAGCGCCCCCATGGGGAAGCGCAGGGTTACGCAAACGCCGCCGCCCGGCGCATCATCGAAGCGGATTTCGCCCAGATGCTCCTCGACAATCTTCTTGACGATGGCGAGGCCGAGACCCGTGCCCTTCGACCGGGTCGTCATATAGGGTTCGAGGATGCGGTCGCGCTCGGGCGGCAGGCCGACGCCGTCATCCTGCACGCGGATGACGATATCGTCCCCTTCCCGTGACAGCGTCATGACGACATGGCCGCGCGGACCGCCATCGTCTGAAACGGCCTTGGGTTCAATCGCTTCCACCGCATTCTTGACGATGTTGGTGAGCGCCTGACCCAGTTGCCGCCGATCGCACACCATCTCCAGGTCGGGCAGGTCGGTATGATATTCGAAGCGGATCGCGGGATGCGCGACCTCATGCAGGAACAGCGCATGGCGGGCGATGTCGCCGATCGCCTCGCGTCGGAATACTGGCTTGGGCATCCGCGCGAAGGAGGAAAATTCATCGACGATGCGGCGCAGGTCGCCCACCTGCCGCACGATCGTGCCGGTAAGGCGGGAGAAGGTCGCCTTGTCGCTCGTGATCTCCTCGGCATAGCGGCGCTGGAGCCGTTCGGCGGCGAGCTGGATCGGGGTGAGCGGGTTCTTGATCTCATGCGCGATGCGCCGGGCGACGTCGGACCAGGCGGCGCGGCGCTGATCGCTGAGCTGCTGGGTGATGTCGTCGAAGGTCAGGATATGGCCCGAGGCATCGCGCGACAGCTTGACCGCCAGGGTGCGCAGGTCGCCATGGGCGCGCACCTGGACGATGCCGGCATCCTCTTCGGACGCGACATAGTCGGCAAGTTCGGAGGATAGTTCGGCGAGCGGGCGGCCTACGGGATCGTCCCCCTCCTCCGCCAGGATCGCCGCGGCCGAGCTGTTGAGCAGCTGAATGACGCCCTTCCGGTCGACCGAGAGCACGCCGGCGGTGACGCCCGACAGGATCGCCTCGATAAAGGCGCGGCGCTCATCGAGCTGGCTGTTGGCGGCGACCAGCGCGCCAGTCTGCGCCTCCAGCCGCTGGGTCATGCGGTTGAAGGCCGATGCGAGCGTGCCGATCTCGTCGCGCGCCTGATGGCGGGTGACGCGGGCGGAAAGATCGCCTGCGGTGATGCGGCGCGCGGCGGTCACCAGTTCGTTGACCGGACGGACCATCCAGTCGGCGACCGCGAGCGCGATATAGACGGCGATGCCGACCAGCAGCAGCGATCCGACGAACAGCGCGATGTTGAAGCGCAGTTGCAGCGCGCGCGATTGGGCGGCGAACTGGTCATAATCGGCGATCACCTTTTGCGCCCGCTCGACGTTCGAGAAGGATGTGGTGACGGCGTTGCGGGTGGCGTAGAGATAGACCTTGCTGCTGGGATAGAGCAGGGTCACGGCCTCCACCTGATTGGGGCGGACGCGCACGACGATATTCTCGCCTTTGGAGAGGCGCTGGACCGCTTGCGGCCAGAGCATTTCGGCGGCGGGGCGGTTTTCGGGGTCCACGGTGGCGGCGGTGCGGGCGATGCCGTCCTTGCCCACTTCTATGATCGCCGACCGGTTCAGTTTCCGCGTCACCACCTGATAGATATAGCCCTCGGCGAAGCGGGGGCTGGAGACGGGCGATTCGCGCAGATAGTCGCGCAGGTCGTTCGCCATGGTGACGGTTTCGTCGCTGACCTCGCGCAGATTCTGCTCATAATAGCCGCGCGCGAGATCGCCCGCATTCTGGAGCATCCCGCGCGCGCTGTCCGAAAACCAGAATTGCACGCCATATTGGAACAGCAACGAGGCGAAGATCACCACCAGCAGCATCGGCACGCTGGCGACGATCGAGAAGATAGCGACGAGGCGGACATGGAGCTGCCCGTCGCTGCCGATCGCCGATTGCGCCGCGCGCCGCTTCGCCACGCGCCGGCCGAGCAGCACCAGCAGCGCGATGGCGGGGACGAGGTTGGCGACCAGCAGCAGCGCGACGATCGGCGGGGTCAGCAGCGTGTAGGATTCGCCGCTGCCCGACAGCAGGCGATAGGTGAGCGCCGCCATGCCGACGAAGATGGCGAACGTCACCGCCTCCACCAGCGCCGCAAGCCGGCCGCCGCGCAGGAACGGCGGCAGGCGCCTGCGCCATGCCGGTGCCCGCCGGGGGATAGGGGTCGCGCCGCTCATAGTGGCTTCGTTACAACAATGCCGTGCCCGCTCAAACACAGTTTAGTCTGAAATGTATGGCGTTGGTCGAGCGGGGCGATCGGTTCGTCGGGCATAGCCCGTGTCAACCATTGTCCTGCATCCGCAGCGCCAGCGGATCGAGACCATAGTCGGTCAGCTTCTTGCGCAGCGTATTGCGGTTGATGCCGAGCAGCCCGGCGGCGCGAATCTGATTGCCGTCGACGCTCGCCAGCACTTCCTGGAGCAGCGCCGGTTCGATCACGGCAAGGAGGTCGTCGTGCAGCGCGCGATTGGGCTGGGCGAGGCCGATGCCGAGTTGCCGCCGCGCCCAGTCGCGCACCGCATGGACCAGCTGGTCGGCGGGGGCGGCATGGTCGGCGGGCACGGCGTCGAACGGCAGCATGTTCCGCAGCATGTCGGCGGTGATGACATTTTCGCGGGTCAGCACCGAGAGGCGCTGCATCATGTTCTGAAGTTCGCGCACATTGCCGGGCCAGTGCCAGGCCATGAGGAGTTGCGCCGCCTCGTCCGACAGGCTCTTGCGCGGCAGCCCCTCCTGCGCGGCGCGTTCCAGGAAATGGCGGGCGAGCAGGATCACATCCTCGCGGCGCTCTCGCAAGGCGGGCAGAGCGATGGGCACGACATTGAGGCGATAATAGAGATCCTGGCGGAAGCGGCCTTCCTCGATCAGGATGGGCAGGTCCTTGTTGGTGGCGGCGATGATGCGCACATTGACGCGCACGGGCTTGGAGCCGCCGACGGTCGTCACCTCGCCCGACTGGAGCACGCGCAAAAGGCGGGTCTGCGCCTCCATCGGCATGTCGCCGATCTCGTCCAGAAAGAGCGTGCCGCCCTGCGCCTGCTCGAACTTGCCGGCGGTGCGGGCGTGAGCGCCGGTGAACGCGCCCTTTTCATAGCCGAACAGTTCCGCCTCGATCAGTTCGCGCGGGATGGCGGCCATGTTGATCGGCACGAAGGGCTTGGTGCGGCGCTGACCCAGGCTGTGGATCGCTTCGGCCACCAGTTCCTTGCCGGTGCCCGATTCGCCCAGCACCAGGATGGAGAGGTCGTTGGAGAGGACGCGGGCGATGGTGCGATAGACTTCTTGCATCGCCGGCGATCGGCCGACGAGCGGCAGGCCGTCATGCGGCAGGCCCGGCTCCCCCGCCTGCTCCGCCGCGCTCTGCCGGGTGCCGAGCGCGTCGGCGACGGCGCGGGTGAGTTCGTTGAGGTCGAAGGGCTTGGGAAGATATTCGAACGCGCCCTTCTCGGTCGCGCGGATCGCGGTGTTGAGCGTGTTCTGCGCCGAGAGGATGATGACGTTGAGGTCGGGCCGGTCGGCGATGATCTCCGCCACGCCGTCGAGACCGTCGCCATCGGGCAGCATGACGTCGGTGATAAGGATGTCGGGCGCGAAGCTCTGCATCAGCGCGGTGCGCTCGCGGATCGAGGCGGCGGTTTTGACCTTGTGCCCCTGCCGCCGCAGCGCTTCGCCCACCACCACGCAGATGGCGGGATCATCATCGACCACCAGGATCGCACCGGTCATGGGCATCAGCCGATCCCCATCGGCAGCAGGACGCGGAAGGTGGATTCGCCCGCTTCCGCGTCGCGCGAATATTGGACGAAGCCGTTCATGTCGCGCACCAGCTTGTCCACCAGGGCAAGGCCCAGCCCCTGCCCGTCGCGCTTGGCGGTGATGAAGGGGTTGAAGAGATGGTCGAGAATATGTTCGGGCACGCCGGGTCCATTATCGATGACGAGGATTTCGATCGGCAGCACGGCGCTGCCCTTGCCGCCGCCCACGACGACCGAAACGCCATGGCGGAAGGCGGTTTCGACGCGGATGCGGGGCTTGGCGACATGCTCCAGCGCTTCGGCGGCGTTCTTCAAGAGGTTTATCATCACCTGCACCAGCGCATCGTCATTGATGTTGGCGAATGGCAGGGACGGGTCATAATGTTTTATGATCTTTATGTTTTTGGCGAAACCGGCGGCGGCGATGCCGGCAGCGCGATCGATCAGCGGATAGATATTGCCCGGCGCGCATTCGAGCGTGCGGTCGGTGGTGAAATCCTGCATCCGGTCGATCAGCGCGGCGATCCGGTCGACCTCGTTGCAGATGAGCTGGGTGAGCGCGGCGTCGCGGCCGTCCTGGCTCGATTCGAGCAACTGCGCCGCGCCGCGTATGCCCGACAGCGGGTTCTTGATCTCATGCGCCAGGATCGCCGCCGCACCCATGGCCGAGCGCGCCCCGCCTGCCGTGCCGCGATGGCCGATCTTGCGCGCCTGGCTCTGGGCGTGGAGCGAAACGACGCGCCAGCCGTCATGATCGCCGATGGGGGCGATCATCAGGTCGACCTCCATCTCCGCCGTGCGGCCGGCATGGACTTTGATGTCATAGGCGGCAACCGCCTTGTTGCTGTGCCAGATGTCGAAGCGCGCGCCTGCTTCGGCAATGCGGATGGTGCGGGCGATGTCGCTGCCGACGATCGCCGATCGGGCCATGTTGAGCAGGGTCTCTGCGCGGACATTGGCGTCGGCGATGCTGTTGTCGGGGCGCACCAACAGGGTCGCGACGGGCAGCGCCGTCATCTGTTCGCCGAGCGACGGACCGTCCTGCGCCGCCCGCAGCGGTGGCGCCGACGTCAGCGCGCTCGTCATGCCGCCCTGCGCAGCTCCGCCGCGCTCGCGCCGCCGGCGATCAGCGGCTCGTAGAAGCGGGCGAGCATGTCGAGCACGACCTCCGCCTCCGGCTGCTGGTTGACGGCATGGCGAAATTCGGCGGAACCGGGCAGCCCCTTGGTGTACCAGCCGATATGCTTGCGCGCCATGTTAACGCCGGTATGCCTGTCATAATGATCGAGCATCGCGTGATAATGCTCTATAATGACGCGATATTGTTCTTGCAGGCTGGGGTCGGGAATGCGCGTGCCGTCGGTCAGCCAGGCCATGACCTGCCCGATCAGCCAGGGCCGACCGTAAGCGCCGCGCCCGATCATGACGCCATCCGCGCCGCTCTGCTCCAGCGCCGTTTCGGCGGCCTCGATCGAACAGATGTCGCCGTTGACGATGACGGGCAGCTTCACCGCATCCTTGACCTTGCGGACGAAGGCCCAGTCGGCCGATCCCTTGTACATCTGGCAGCGGGTGCGGCCGTGGACGGTGATGAGCTTCGCGCCGAGATCCTCGGCAATATGGGCGAGTTCAGGCGCGTTGAGGCTGGAGTGGTCCCAGCCCATGCGCATCTTGACGGTGACCGGCACGTCGACCGCCTCGACCGTCGCCTTGATGAGCGAGGCGGCGAGCGGCAGGTCACGCATCAGCGCGCTGCCGGCGTCGCCATTCACCACCTTCTTGACCGGGCAGCCCATGTTGATGTCGATGATGGCCGCGCCGCGATCGGCATTGAGCTTCGCGGCCTCGGCCATTTCCGCAGGCGAGCAGCCGGCGAGCTGCATCGAGACCGGCTCCTCCAGCGGATGCCAGGCGGCCTTTTGCAGCGACTGGCGCGTCTCGCGGATCATCGCCGCCGACGCGATCATCTCGGTCACGTTGAGGCCCGAGCCATAGCGGCGCACAAGCGTGCGGAAGGGCATGTCGGTGACGCCGGTCATCGGGGCGAGAACGACCGGCATGTCGATAGTGACGGGGCCGATGGCGATGGGGGAAAGTTTGCGCATGGTTGGAATGTGATTACTGCCTAAAAAACAGGCAGCGCTTAGCGGAAATCGGGAATGGGGGCAAGGCTGCGTACCCGTCCTTCGACAGGCTCAGGACGAACGGCGGTGGGATGGGTCTTTCGGCAAGCCGAGGGAGCGGCTATGCGCGCCGCATGGTATCGCATCCTAAGATCGTCGCGCTGATCGTCGCCGCTGGACAGGGGAGCCGCGCGGGTGGCGATCTCCCCAAGCAGTTCCGCAGGATCGGCGGCAGGGCGGTGCTGGCCCATGCTTATGACGGGCTCGCAGCGCATCCGGCGATCGAGGCGATCCACATCGTTCTGGGCGAAGGGCAAGAGGCGGAGGCGCGGGCGCTGCTGGGCGATCGGGCGGTGGCGGCTTTCGTCACCGGGGCTGACAGCCGGCGCGGGTCGGTGCGCGCGGGGCTGGAGGCGATCGCGGCGGCTGACGGCGCGGACATCGTGCTGATTCATGATGCGGCGCGGCCCTACCTGCCGACCGCTATGATCGATCGCTTGCTGGCGGCGCTGGAGACGGCGCAGGGTGCGATCCCCGCCCTGCCCGTCGCCGACACGCTGGTGCGCGGCGCGGACGGGGTGATGGGCGAGGGCGTGGATCGGGGCGCGCTGTATCGGGTGCAGACGCCGCAGGCGTTCCGCTTCGACACGATTCTGGCGGCGCATCGCGGCTGGGACGAGCGCCGGGAAGCGACCGACGACGCGCAGATACTTCGCGGCTGGGGCCATGACGTCCTATTGGTGCAGGGCGATGAAAGGCTTGAGAAATTGACCTATCCGCAGGACTTTGCGCGGGCTGAGGCGATGATCGCGCGAACGACGCGGGTCGGCATGGGCTATGACGTGCACCGGCTGGCCGAGGATGAGGAACTGTGGCTGGGCGGGCTGCTGATCCCGCACGATCGCGGGCTGGCCGGGCATAGCGACGCCGATGTGGCGCTGCACGCGATTGTGGACGCGATATTGGGCGCGCTGGCGGAAGGCGACATCGGCAGCCATTTCCCCCCGTCCGACCCGAAATGGCGCGGCGCCTCATCCGACAAGTTCCTGGCCTATGCGTGCGACCGGGTGGCGGCGCGCGACGGAAGGATCGAGCATGTCGACCTCACCATCATCTGCGAAGCGCCCAAGATCGGCCCGCACCGCGAGGCGATGCGCGCGCGGATCGCGGACATACTGGCGGTGCCGGTCGATCGGGTGAGCGTCAAGGCGACGACGACCGAGCGGCTGGGCTTTGCCGGGCGGCGCGAGGGAATCGCGGCGCAGGCGGTTGCCACCCTCTCCCTCCCCGCGCTATCCTGACCCCCATGCCCGACACCATCCTGCCCGACCCGCTGGTCGAACTCGCCCAGAAGGTCATCATCGCCAACCGGCGCGCCGGGCGGACCGTAGCGGTCGCAGAAAGCTGCACCGGCGGGCTCGTGTCGGCGGCGCTCACGGAGATCGCGGGGTCATCCGACGTGTTCGAGGCGGGTTTCGTCACCTATTCCAACGACATGAAGGCCGAGCTTCTCAAGGTCTCGCAGGATGTGCTGGAGACGTTCGGCGCGGTTTCGATCGCCACCGCCTGGGCGATGGCGCAGGGCGCGCTCAAGAAAAGCCATGCCCATGTCGCGGTCGCCATCACCGGCATTGCGGGACCGGGCGGCGGGAGCGAACAAAAGCCTGTGGGGACGGTCGTGTTCGCCCGCGCCGAGCGGGGGGCGGCGGCCGACAAGGTCGTCGCCGACATGCGCCATTTCGAGAATGACGGCCGGGGTGGCGTGCGGCTTCAGGCGGCGCTGTGCGCGCTCGAACTGCTGCTGCCCGACGCGCCGTAGAGCGCCGCCGCCCGCGCCTCAAACGCGCCGATCATCTTGCGGAGCGCCTTGTCGAAAAACTGGCCGGCGAGCATTTCGAAGATGCGGTTCTTGAACTGGAACTCGACCTCGAAATCGACCAGCACCCCGCCCTGCCCGTCGTCGCGAAACTCCCATTCATTGTGGAGATGCTTCAATGGCCCGTCGAGATAATCGACCCGCACATGGCGCGGCCGTTCCTTGTGAACGCGCGAGGTGAAGCTCTCGCTGATCCCCTTGAAGCCGACGATCATGTCCGCGACCATCTCGGTCTCGCTATTCGATCGCACGCGGATCGCGCTGACCCAGGGCAGGAATTCAGGGTAGGCGGCGACATCGGCCACCAGATCGAACATCTGCGTCGGCGTATAGGGAAGATGGCGGGTTTCGTTATGCTTGGGCACGATTATTGACCCCCGGTGGTGACTGAGATATTCCTGTTTTCAACGTCGCCCCGGACCTGATCCGGGGCCCCGCTTTTTCCCTCCCGACGCGAAGGAAGCGGGATCCCGGGTCGAGCCCGGGATGACGTCATCATGCGTCAGACTTTGGCCGCTGCCTTGGCGAGTTGCGCTTCGCGGGCGGCGCGCATTTCGGCGAAATCCTTGCCGGCATGATAGCTCGACCGGGTGAGCGGGCTGGACGCGACCTGAAGGAAACCCTTGGCGCGAGCGATCGCGGCATAGGCGTTGAACGCGGCCGGGGTCACGAACTCCATCACCTTGGCGTGCTTGGGCGTGGGCTGAAGATATTGGCCCATGGTCAGGAAATCGATGTCGGCCGATCGCATGTCGTCCATCACCTGATGCACTTCCAGCCGTTCCTCGCCCAGGCCAAGCATGATGCCGGACTTGGTGAAGATCGACGGATCGAGCTTCTTCACCGTTTCCAGCAGCCGCAGCGAGGCATAATAGCGCGCGCCGGGGCGGATGGTGGGATAGAGGCGCGGCACGGTTTCGAGATTGTGGTTATAGACGTCCGGCCGCGCCGCGACGATCATCTCGACCGCGCGCTCATGCTTGTTGCGGAAGTCGGGCGTCAGAATTTCGATCGTCGTCTGCGGCGTGGTGCGGCGCAGCGCCTCGATCACCTTGACGAACTGCGACGCGCCGCCAT
>ERZ1292632.553-Hain-H43-01um-R2-553-length-41117-cov-24_pt2 | contig 24360 bp, 43 predicted proteins | sample MGYA00564407_ERZ1292632 | MGnify/ENA primary metagenome ERZ1292632 (study PRJEB36523, sample SAMEA6512637) | groundwater metagenome | collected 2019-01-08 | study: AquaDiva: Metagenomics assemblies of 32 groundwater samples | reverse complement strand
TGGGAAAAATTAACAGGTAAACAAGCAATCAAATTAAACAATTAACTTACACAAACGGACAAAATGCAAGGTAAAAAGAAGTTGATGATAGATGCTTTAAAACATCAATTAGGCAATGTTACGCTTGCTTGTAAAGAGGTAGGAATAACTAGAGATACTCACTATCGATGGATTAAAGAGGATAAAGAATATGCTGGAGAAACAGTTAGATTAGATGATTTTGTGATAGACTTTGTTGAGAACGAATTACATAAGCAAATAAGTCGGGGAAACACTACGGCCATGATATTCTGGTTAAAATGTAAAGCTAAGAATAGGGGTTATGTGGAGAGGCCAGAAAATCAGATTAATATTCAAAATAATGAAGCAAAATATACTCTGGAGATAGTTAAACCAAATGAAGTTTCAATGGAAGCCCAGCAAGAAGCAGTATGAAGCGTGGGAAGTATTAAACGATAAAGAAACTACAGAGATTCTATATGGCGGCGGAGCTGGGGGAGGGAAGTCTTATCTGGGATGTGTTTGGTTGCTTACTTGCTGTTTGAAATATCCGGGGAGTAGATGGTTAATGGGCAGAGCAATTCTTAAAACCTTAAAAGAATCAACACTCTTAACATTATTGAGAATATGTAGAGAATGGGGCTTAAAAGTTAATGATGATTATAAATATAATTCGATTGAGGCAACTATTAAATTTAAGAATACCTCTGAAATTTACTTAAAGGATTTATTCAATTATCCATCGGATCCAGAATTTGATGAATTAGGTTCTACTGAATATACAGGGGCATTTATAGATGAAGCTTCTCAGATTAGTCACAAAGCATTTAATATAGTCATGTCAAGAATCAGATATAGATTAGATGATTTTGGGGTTATACCTAAAATTCTGATATGTACAAACCCGACTAAAAACTTTCTCTATTCAGAGTTTTATCATCCATATCTCGAAAAGAATTTGCAGAATTACAGAAAGTTTATTCCGGCACTTGTACAAGACAATCCCTTTATATCACATTATTATATAGAAAATCTAAAGAAGCTAGATAAGAATTCTAAAGAGAGATTACTATTCGGAAACTGGGAATACGATGATGATCCTAGCCGATTATTTGAGTATGAGAAAATATTGGGCATGTTTAAGAATTATGTTATGCCTAGGGGAAAGAATAAAAGATACTTAACGGTTGATGTAGCAAGATACGGCCAAGATAGAACGATTATTATGGTTTGGAATGATTTACACGTTTTAAAGATATTTTCATACAAACAGCAGAATTTAAAGGAAACTAGGAAAGAAATAGACAGAATAATGAATGAATATGCGGTTTCTATTTATCATATTGTGATTGATGAAGATGGAATAGGGGGAGGATTAGTAGATGAAATGACTGGCGTGATTGGCTTTGTAAATAACTCTAAACAAATAGATAATTCACAGGATCAATTCAAGAAGACTAATTTCGCAAATCTAAAGAGTCAATGTTATTTTCTTCTAGCCGATTATGTGAATGAGGGCAAAATAAGTATAGCCGAAACTAATTTGGACAATAAGAAGATGATTATTGAGGATCTAGAGCAAATCAAACGAAAAGACGCAGACAAAGATGGGAAGTTAATGATTACTCCTAAAGATGAGATTAAAGAGAATATTGGCAGATCTCCAGACTTCTCTGATGCCATGATGATGCGTATGTTATTCGAGTTGAAGAAAGAATACATTCCGTATGTGGCATAGTCTCATGTTGCTTAATAATATATACAAAACCTCTCACATTTAATAAACTAATTCTAGATAAATAGATTATGAAAGACAAAGTAAAAGGGTATATTTCTAATAAGACTCAGGATTATGTCTATGAAAAATTCAAAGGGGAAGTAAGCGATAAAGTAATTAACTGGCCTAAAGAACTAGGCACAGATCATCCATTTAACTTTGAATCAGTAGAAAACGTCTGGAAGAAAGTCGGATTACTTAACGGAGTAATTAATAAGATAACAGACAATATAGTAGGCGAATTCACGATTAATTCTAAAGATCCAAAGATTCTCACTTTAGTTAAGTCTTTCATAAAAGATACAAATTTCAAGATAAAATTAAGAGAATGGATTAGAGAAGGACTAGTCAAGGGAAATGGGTTCATGGAAATAGACTTAAAAAACGCAGAGATAAGAGTCTTAAACGCTAATCAGATGTATGTTAAACGAAATATTTATGGCGATGTGGTCGAATATAATCAATGGGTAGGCGACTTAAAGAGATTCAATGTTAATTCTAAGAAACTAATCAATTTCAAGCCGTCTGAGATTGCACAATTGCCTATTAATGCGGTTGCAGGGGAAGCATACGGTTTGGGTATAATATGGCCAAACGAACGAACTATTGAGAATATGATCCTCTGTGAGCAAGATTATCAGAAGATGATTAATCGTAAGGCTGGGGCACCTATTCACGTTAAATTCGGCAAACCGGGCGAATCTGTTAGTTCAAGTGCGATAGATGATATGGCCAACAAATTAAGGTTTATGAATAATAAGACCGAATGGGTAACAGATGGAAACACTGAAATGAATGTTTTAGACTTCGGCGAAATAGGCAAAAATATTACAGAGATAATTAATTATTACATGAAACTATTGCTTGCAGGGATAGATGTACCTGAAGTATTGCTTAATTCTGGTCAACTAAACGAAGGAATCGCTAAGGTTCAATTAGAAGGTTGGCAAAGAAGAATAGTAAGTTATCAAGACATGATTGAGTCGGTGATTACTGAAAGAATCTTTAATCCTTATTTAGAGAGTAACGGACTAAAGGGTGAAATAGACTTTATATGGAATCTTCCGGGCGAAGAAGAGAAGAATCTGAGATTAGATAAACTGAATATGATTCTAGGCAATCCAGCTATTAGTGAAAACATGAAAAGAATGGTACAACTAGAAATGGCTAGAGTCTTAAACTTCCAAGACGCAGAGACTTTCTTAATTCAACCAGAGAAAGGATTAGATGAACAGCAATTTGATAAAAAAGAACAAATGTTTGATGTTAATTTAGGTGATGCTGAAAAGAAACAAGAAGATAAAATTGACAAAGAAAGAGAGAAAGAAAAGGATTTAGTTCAGCCAGAGATTCCGGGGGAAAAAGAACATGGGCATATTCACTTGGATGAATCAGAAGGATTAAATCTTACTGAGATGACCATTCGAGAATTTATTAATTTACAAGAAATTAAAGGGTTCAATTATTCCGATTATTTAATATCAATCCTTAAAAGAGTCAGAACTGATAAATTTGAGGATTTACATGCCAAGATAGAAGAAGATATATCTAAAGGGTTATTACCTGATAATGATATAAGAAAGCTTAGAACTATTCTAAAGGAAGGATTCAGACGAAACCAAACAATGCGAGAAATAGAATCAAACATAAGAGAGAATATTAAATTAAATGATAGAATAGCCGAAAATGGTGCGATTATTCAAGCAGCCAATAGACCTGAAATGATTGCTAGAACAGAAGTAGTAAGATTAAGTAATGAGGGTTTGAAAGACTTGTTTAAACAGAATCATATTAACAAAATACAATGGTTAGCTGCCGTTTCGGATAGAACCTGCGAAAGATGTATGGAATTAAATGGCCAAGTAATTAATATGACTGAAACATTTAAACAGGGAGGAGATTCTGTATTTACACCCCCTTTACATGTAGGTTGTAGATGTAGTCTTTTATCGGTAGTAACATGAAGATTTATGAGAAGCCGAAGTGTAATTGCGGAGAACCTGCAATTTGTCTAAATCAAGGAATTTGGTTATGTGGAGATTGTTTAATGAAGTTACAAGAAAAATTAAAGGAACTAAAACAAGGAATACTAAAGGAGATACAATCATGATGCATATACATCCAGAAACTAGGCAAAGAATCTTATTTATGGCTCATTCGGGGGATGTAGAATTTGATTTGGAAGGGGAAGAATCAGTCGTAACAGAAGATGTTCCAGTAGTTGGCTCATATGATGACTGGACTGGGACAGGGGGACTTCCTTCTCGTTCACAGCAAATGTTTAGTTGTACGGAGAATAGCTTACAAGGGACAGATGCAGATGTAGATGGAAAAGCCAAAGTGCCGAACTTGAATGTTCATGGAAAGAACGAAGGAACCCACAGATTAAGAGTCAAGAAGGTGTATTATGGAAATACCAATAGTTCTTAATACTTCTAATGGGCAGGTTTCTTTTCAGACAGAAAAGTTGAATGGAAAATTAGATGGATTAATTATTGATAGTGATTCAAGAGTCGAAGTAATCATTCAGTCAATTCATGGGTATACTATCTTACATCGGAAAGACTTTATTGGGACTAATTACTTTTCCCCAAGGAACAGAATAAGCACCCCCGAAGAAAGTATCTACGATTATTTAACATTCGATAAATTTAATCTAAATGAAGAAATAATTATCACAATAATAGGCCAAAAGAACCAGCAAGTCGGATTTATTCTAAGGTTTGATGATTAAATAGTTTATATATTATATTTCTGACATTTTAAATACTAAAAATAGGTTATCTATTTATGCAAAAGTCAATCAAGCTTTCATATTCAATTCCAATAAACGAAAGTGGGTTAATTAATGATGAATTTATGATAGGCGGAACTGCTATTTCTTGCACTACTACTTCAAATAATCATAAATTTATTGCAGAAGAACTAAGAGAAAGTGCCTCGACCCTCATCGGCGTACCTCTTTTAGTAGATCATCGAAATGAGATTAGTGCTATCAAAGGAAGAGTTAAATCGGGAGAATATGACGAGGATAATTCTAGAATAAATTTTAAAGCCATAATCAAAGACTCAGAAATTAAACGAATGATTAAAGAAGGGTTAATTAATTCGGTGAGTGTTGGAGCAACGGTTCGAGACGTAGAAGAAATAGATGAAGTCTTAGTCCCTAGAGGGATAGTATTCAAAGAATTAAGTTTAGTAGCTGTTCCAGCTGATTCTAACGCAACTTTCTCAGTAGCACTCAAAGAAGCATATTCGGCTCAAGAGAAAATGAAGAAATGTACTGAATGTGATAAAATGATCCCAGAAGAAAAGATGAACGCACACATGGAAAAAATGCATCCAAAGAAGATGGAGAAATCAGAAGATATTCAACCTGTAAATACAGAGGTAATCAATACTTCACAGGTTTCAGACAATTTGAAAGGAGGTTTGAAAGAAATGGAAACTCAAGAAAAAGCAGAAAAGTCAGAAATGTCACAAGTAACAGAAATGCTTAAATCATTCCAAGAGCAATTAACTACTATGAAAGCAGAAACAGAGAAAGCGAAAGCAGATGCTGCAAAAGCCCAAGCAGAAAAATTAGCACTTGAAGAAAAGATGAATAAGCATGTAGAAGTCAGTGAAAAAGAATCTAGCAAATACAAAATTGAGCAAGGATTCGGAGCTTTGAGAGGAGTTTCTTTCACTTATGTTAGATAATGGTATACACACCAACAGGGGATTCAAATATTAATCCACTCGGCGCAGTAGCTATATTCGATAATGAGAATCCTTGTATTTACTCAGCTAGAGTAATCGCAAATGTGTCAGGCGGACAGTTTGTTATGATCTCTGGTACAGATGGAGCAAATATTGTAGGATCAGACGCATCAAGTTATGTCACGAATGATATAGCCGTTGCACCTGCATTATTGGCAGATAACATAGGCGGATTGACACTAACAAGAGTAGCATCAGGTACTTCTAATTATGTTGGAATTGCTAAAAGGGGAACATTCCTCGTACAGGCAAGCGATGTAGTTAGTGGAGGAGCCCTTGTTACGTTTAGCTCAGGAGGAGTTTGCAATCTCTTCTCTGCATCAGCAGGAAGCGCAAGCATACCCGGAGCAGCACAATTCGCATCAGTCGGAAGAGCACTCAATTCAGCAGATTCAGGAGGTTACGTACTTCTTTCGCTTAACATATAATGGCATTCAATAAAATACAAGAATACATTACAACAGGCGCAGGTGCAGAAGGAACACTTTTAGTCCCTAAGTTAATCTTGCCTACATTGATTGAAGCAGTAGATAAAGCTCTATTGCCTAGAGAAATGGCAGCAATGGTCTTAAATGGATTTGAAGGTTCTAGCATTTCAGTAAATCTAGTTACTCCAACAAGTAACAGGATAAGAAATGTTGCAGAAGGAGGCGAAATACCACTTGATTCAATCGATTTCTCAGCAGTCACTTTCACACCTAAAAAGTATGGAGTCGCTGTTAGAATAACAAGAGAAATGACTGAAGATTCTCAATTCGACATAGTTCAGGCCAACTTGAAAGAGGTCGGAAAGAGATTTGCAGAGAACGAAACTTCACTTATCTTGACAGCATTAGACGGAGCAAGCAATACAGTCACCGGCGGAGCAGCTTTAACAATAGCAAATATATCCACTGCAATCTTAAATCTTCATAATAACGATTTTAATGGTACAGACCTTTTAGTCGGTTACGAAGCACTTAGTGATTTGCAGAATATAGATACTTTTGTAGAAGCAGACAAAGCAGGGAATACTGAAATGATGAGCAGAGGATATGTAGGCACAATATTCGGAGCCAAAGTATCATCTTTCTCAACAAATGCCGCCCCTACAGCTACATACGCAAAATATGCTTATGCATTTGATAGGAGCCAAGCTTACGGAATTGCTATTAAGAGAGACATAACTGTTGAGAATTTTGTATTGCCTACAAGCGATATGGAAGGAGCAGCAGTTACTCAAAGAATAGAAGTCAAGTTACTTAGAGCAGCAGCTGTTAGCAACATTACAACTTCCTAATTAGAAGTTAAATTTTTATTTTAATTTTTTTAATTTGACAATCGGAAAGACGATAAATTAAATAGGAGAAAAAGCATGACAATAGACATAGACACAGGAAGCCTCGTGATAGGCGCAGTAGACGGATTAGCATCGCATTTGAAAGGTGCTGGGAAGAATTTTCCTAGAATCTTTTATGTTAATGAGAATCCAAATGGCGTTTTAACGGGCAATTCTACTGGAAGTGATTTAGCAATAGATTCGGCTGGGGGTAAATTTTACCTATCAGTCGGCGGAAGCACTTGGATCAATTGTGGTTCAACAGAATAGTTCTCTATGTAATTGAAAGGGGGCATTCGATAAAATCGTAAATTGTTTTAGGATTAAAGAGTATGTATTTCCACAAGTAAGTGTAACTGATTCAGATTATTCGGCAGTTGGGAGCAAATTAACTAAGCATACTTCTCATATAATTAATGGAGAAGTTTTGAGAGTTCAATGCTTATCTAATTTTGCTGGGAGTTTGATAGTAAGTCAATCAGGAGCACAAGTAGCTAATGTTTGGACTAATACACCCATCGCAAGTGGTACAGGAAAATTGGATAGTATTCCATTTACTAATACAACTGGAAGTTATGTAGTCAATGATATTATCAAGTTAGTAATTAGTGGAACTGCAAGCGGAACAGGGGTAGTGATTGGGCCAGTATCCGTATTTTATCGATAGTCATCTTGACAACAGATAATACAGGGAGTATAGCCCTATTTTTATTAGATGTAATTAACAATATACCGAATGGTATAAGTGGAAATCTTATTTTTATAGCCGATAATGCCCGGCAATATGTAGAAAATTATACGGGTGATTCTATTCCAGCTGGAGCGATACCAGTCAAATATCAGGGGGCAATAGTAGACTTTGCGAAAGCAGATACAATAGATTTAATCAATGCCCAGCAAGGGGGAGAAAATATTTCACTCGGAGAATTAACAATCAATGAAACAGGGGAAGCATTAAGTGCTGAACAGTGGCGTATGATGGGGGAGATGAAGCTCAAATCTATAGGCCGTAAAATTCAATTTGTAAGGAGTCTTAGTTAAAATGGCTGGAAAAGGGCATAGTAAAGATTGTTCTTGTAATATTTGTTGTAGAAAAGGAAAAACCTACGAGCAGATGTATGGTTTAAATAAAGCTTTAGAACAGAAAAAATTAAGAGCTATATCATTTTCAGGAGAAGGTAATCCAGCTAAAAGATTGGATGTAAGAAAGAAAATAAGTGAGGGGAATAAAGGAAAAAACGAGAAATTATCTGAAACAAGAAAGAGATTATTCAAAGAGGGAAAAATAGAACTATCTGGTTGTGCTAGGCTATCCAAATTTAACGATTTTAGTAAAGGCAAGAATAATCCTAATTGGCAGAATGGTATTTCTTTTGAAATATATCCTTCGGAATTTAATGATGAGTTAAAAAATGAAATAAGGAAAAGGGATAATTTTACTTGTCAACAATGCAAATTCAAGGAAGAACAATTGGATAGAAAGTTAGATGTTCACCACATGGATTATAATAAAATGAATAATAATCCAAATAATCTTATTTCTCTTTGCCGAGTTTGTCATATGCAAACTAACTTTAATAGAGAAGATTGGAATACCTATTTTAAATCTATATTGGAGGGCTAAATGGCGACACAAGATAAGCTGTTAGCAGGTTTCAATCGATTAAGAGATAAAGCCGGAACAACCGTTACAGTCAGATATTTTGCCCAGACGATTGGTTCTATTTATGATGATGATTATTCTTTAGCCCAATCAGGAAATAACCTTTTATTTAGTGGGATAGTTTTTCCGTTATCTCCCAAAAGCTCAGAAGATATGGTTTTGCTCGAACAGGGGAAAATAAATCATCAAGATATGAAATTATTTATGCCCGGGAGTATTCTATTGAATATGCCTACTGGTTCTCTATATGTTTGTGATCTGAGGATAGGTTCCCCCGCTCAAAAATATGTAATCAAAGAAGGGGGCGGCACGCCTTGGGAGATTCAGGGGACAGAAATTTATAAAAAAGTGTATATTTCTAGACTAATCGGCGGAAGCTTGTTTGGAGCATGAAAACCGAGATTAAGATTATTGGGGCAGATATTGTTAGTCGGAATCTTGAGAATGTTAAACAGAACATTGATAAACAATTGCCCGTATCAGTTAAAGATGCTACCTTATTTATGCAGAATGAAGTTAAAGCGAGTATAGCAGGTCAAAGAAACGAAGAAACAAGCGTAGATACGGGCCGATTTCTTAATTCAGTTGATGTAGGAACTTTAAGCAAGAATGAAGCAAAGGTATTTACTGATTTAGAATATGCTAAGTTCTTAGAATATGGTACAAGCAAATTATCCCCTAGAAAACACTTTCAGAATTCCGTTTTCCGAAATAAGGATAAAATAAAAGATGAATTCAATAATTCGATTAAACAAATCATTAAATAGGTTATATATTCTAAATCTGACATTTAATAAACGAATTTTACTTTAGTTATCTGTTCACAAGCGAGTGAATAAGAGAGTCAAAGCGATGGCAATAACAGCAGTTAATTTTTATCACGATGTTTTGTCTTTTATAAAGACAGATTTAGTCGGAGCAGTAACGGATCCTTTATCTTCTAGAACTTCAGGCAGTCGATTTGTAGCAACTTCTTTTCCGAGTCGATTAGTACAATATCCCATGATCACGATTAAAGCAGTAAATCAATCAGCTAAACGAGCGGGGATGCAAACAGAAGCTATGGATGTAGAAATTACATTAGAGATTCGAATATGGGCTAGAAATCAAAAAGAAAAAGATGATTTGGCGAATAAGGTTTATAAAAGATTAAGGGATATTCAGTTTACTGCAAGTTCGGGTTCGGAAGCAAATTCTATTCACGATTTTAATCTTTTGAGTGCCGTTGAAATAGATGAACCCGGCGAAGAAACTCCGAAGTCGAGGATTTTACAAATAAAGTACAAATTTTTTAATATTGATTAGGAGTTAAATTCAATAATTAAATTAAAAAAAGGAGGTAAAAAATGGTTAGATTCAAAAATAGTCAGAATAGAGTAATACTACAATACGAGAGCGGAACATACGCAGTAACAAGCGGAAACGGATACTGGATAGGTCAAGTTACAGATAGTTCAATAGAAGATAGCGAAAATCTTTTAGAAAACAGGTTCTTAGGAACAAATAGTCGATCTTACGGAATAATGGTCGGAGGTCCAAGAGATGTAACAGGGACAATTACTTATCATCCACAAGATATGAGATTAGCGTTTTATGCAATAGGTTCAGTAGCGTCGAGTCAATCGGCTAAAACTGGAACACATAGAGCATCTCAAGTGGAAGGCAATAGTTGGTTAAATCCATTCGTATCCGGGACAGGTCAATTCAATGCGCCAGTCAGCTTTACGATAGAAGATAGTAAATTACAACCACTTGCAAATAAGAATTCGATTAGAACAATAATCGGATGTATTCCTGATAGTTGCACGATTACTGCTTCTCAAGGCGAGAAAGTAGAAGTCGAGTTAAACTATCTGGGACAAAGTTTAGCTTATTCAAGCGGAACTGCGGTTAGTACAATCAATACTGCCACAAGCGGACAAACACCATATTTATGGAACAATTGCAGTTTGACATTAGCGGGAAGTTCAATCGTAACAGCCAAAGAGATAGGCTTAGAAATAAGCAATAATCTAGAAGGCCCACATTATGTGAACGGAAGCCGAGTAATAAGCACACCGATTGTAGGTAACAGAGATATAACTCTAAACGTTACAGCAGATTTAGACACTGAAACAGCTAATATGTTATACGATACATTCTATAAATCAAATGCTTCTTTCAATGGAGTATTCGATATGAATGCAGATATAGCAAGCACAGGGTCACAACATACAACTTTCACATTGAGTGGATGTAAGATTACTACTATGGAAATACCGAGTGTTGTAGAAGGAGTAACTGAAACAACAATCGAGATTAGACCCCAAAACATAAGTGCAACCGAATATTCAGTAGGAAGTACATATTTGGCTTGGTAATTTAAAATTTTATTTTTTTCCTTTTATTTTTAAAGGAATAATTAAACTGGAGGTAAAAAATGCAAAAAGAAATAAAAATAGGCGAAAAGACTTTTATAGTCAGAGAGCTCTTAGCGATAGAAACAGATGATTTTGATTGGAATAATGAAAAAGAAGTCAGAAAGAAAGAAGTAATGCTAAGTGCTGGATTAAGTGAAGAGCAATATAATGCTTTAACTCTTAGAGAGAGAACGGCTATTCTAAAGGCCTTTTATGAGCTTAGCGGTTTTTTGGAGACACCAGCCAAGGAATAAAAAACAGATTAAAACTCTGTGAATACTTTGGCTGGACTTTTGATTATGTTAAAAGTCTTACTCTAAAGGAATATAGCCAGATTTGTGATTATCTTAATGATAGGGCTAGGCAAAAAAAGAAGCAAGAAAAAAAATGGCAGAAGAGATAGCAATATTAATAAAAGCAGTAAATGAGGCATCTGGTACACTCCAGAAAGTACAAAAAGATACGGATAGCTTAGCTAAGAATTCTGTTAAAGCGAATAAGAGTTTAGGGGAATCATTTAAGGCAGTTCAAGGTGCAATGCTTAATCTTGGACAGGTTGCACAAGGAATCCATAATATTTTTGAGATACAACAGAATAAAACTAGAAGATTAGAGAATGCAACAGATAGATTAGAGAATGCTCAAATCAGATTAAAGAACGCTACTAAAGATTTATCTAAAGCATATAAGAAGTTAAATGATATAGAGACGGCACATAGAAGAGATACTGTTACATTAGAGAGAGCTAAATTAAATCTTATTCAGGCAGAATTTGATCTAAAAGAAGCAGTTGCAGAACATGGAAAAGAGTCTATGCAGGCCCGCCAAGCAACCCTAGATTTAACTGAAGCAGAGATGGACTTGGCTGATGCACAGGATTTGGGTCGCCAAAAAGCAGAAGAATTGAATGAAGCAAATCAGGAAATAATAGATAAAAATGAGGAGTTAAAAATATCTCAAAATGGTGTTGATACTGCCCAGCGAAATCTGAATAAAGCCATAGGTGATGCAAAATGGATGTATGTAGATATGGGTATGCAGGTATTATCAGTTGCCGGAAATCTCGGAACCTTTTTCTCCACAATTTCTAAGAATACGGGTACATTAAAGGGATTAAGTTCAATTGTTGGTTCTGGGGCTCTGGCGGGGGCTGGGACAGTTAGTGTGGCTGCCGGAGTTGGACTTGTAGGGGGTTTTTTAGCGTTGGGGGGAGCCGTTGCGGCCATTGATTATTATACCCAAATAGAAACAACAAAAATGCTTACAGAAAAATATTTGAAATTACATCCAGCATTAAAAGATGTCATAGTTGATTTCAAAAAGTTACAGGAGATGGAAATGCAATCAAGAGCTACTGGGGCTGAAAGAAGAACCACTATTGGATTCGGTCAAAAGAATGTGAATCTTTCTGCTCCTTCGGGTGCTCCCGGGGGTTTAGCCCCCATTGGAGGATATAAAATAACGGGCCCAAGCCCAACTGTAAAAAAAGTTGGCGATGCGATTATTAGACCAAACGGACAAGTTATAGAGACAAGCCCAGATGATACATTATTTGCTTCCAAGAGTGGATTTGGAACAACAATTATAATTAACGGAAATAATTATGGCATTAGCGCTGATGAGATAGCCAATAGTTTAATGGAGAAAATTAAGAACAAAATAAGTATATGATAAACAATAAACTAATCATTTCAGGGGTAACTATACCCGACGCTTACACAATAAGCATCAATAAATCACTTAGTGAGAACGATATTTCTTCCTCTTTTAATTGCGAAATAGAAAATCTGTTTGGTCATAATAAATCTAAGTTTACGGTAGGAAATTCTGTCGAATTATGGGCTTGGAAAGATCAGACAGGCAGTACAAGAATATTTAACGGAATTTTAGAAAATGTGGGATATAAAGGTTCAGAAAATAATGAAAAAATAAAGTTAAGTGGAAGAGATTATACCGCCAGACTAATGGATGTAACAGTCGAACCAACCGTTTATTCAAACTTGCAAGCAGGGTCAATCATTAAAGATATTGTGTTTGATTATGTGGATGAGATTAGTACAAGTGGAGTAACTTTAGCCGGTTCAAACATTCAAAGAATTAATTTTAATCATACCCCCGTTTATGATGCTATTAAACAATTAGCCGATTCGCAGAATTATATGTTCTGGGTAGATGATAACAAAGATTTAAAATATGTTCCACTTGGTGGTTCAATATCGACTTATTCTCTAGATAATACGAATGTTATTTCGGCAGATTTTAAGGATAGACGAGATACTCTTTTTAATGAGGTCTGGGTTTATGGAGATAAATATTTAGACGCCTTTAAAGAAACAACAACTTACTCCGGGTTAGTTTCGCAAGGATCACAGGTTACTCTTGGCTATAAACCGCATAATGTTCAAGTGACTATATCTGGGGGGATCTTACAACCGGGTGGAATTTTGAATATGAATGATACTACTTCGGGAGTAAAATACTTAGTAGATTATGATAACAAACAAATAGTCTTTAAATCAGGAACTAGCAATGGAAACTTTATTCCTACTAGCGGAAATGCGGTGGTTATTGATTATATGCGTGCTTTACCAGTAGTAACAGTTGGTCGAAACGATTCTTCGATTAATTCATACGGAAAAAGGGTTAAATTGATTGTTGACAGAAATATCAAAGATCCAAACCAAGCAGAATTAATTATGTTGGGCGAATTAGATAAGTATTCAGATCCAATCAAAGAAGGAAATCTGGAGATTCGTGGAATAATCGATATATACCCTTGGGAGCAAGTAAGTGTTAATTTGCCTTATCATGGAGTAAATAATCAAACATACGATGTTATTAGTTCAAATTATGATTTTGATCAAGAAAATTGTCAAAACGATCAAGTCTTAAAAATTAAAGTAAATAAGGATATTCCTGATTTGTCTGATGCAATTAAAGAGATCCTTCTAAAATTGAAACAAGCCGAAGCCAAGGAAATAGAAAGCGGAGAAGGTTTGACTAGATTAGAACAAGCAACAGGGTTCTTAACGCTTCAACAAAGTGGATGCGAAATATGGACAAGAGGAATCGGAAGCAGTTTTATTTTAGGTCATTCGGTAAATGGTTTATTAGGCAGTTACGCAACACACACATTAGGCGATTGGCGGGCAGGTTCATCATTATTATGGAGTGGGAATTACATATAAGGAGGTAAAATGGCAATACTAAATAACGCAAAAAATAGAGTAGCTTTATTGATTGGGGGAAGTATATTAAATACTGGAAGTCAGAATTACGCAACTTATTTTATGCTAGGGACAGGCAGTTCAACAGTTAGCTCAACACAAGATAGTTTATTGACGGCAAACGATAGACAGCTTTTTACGAATACAACTTATCCATCTTCTCAAAAGCTTAAGTTTCAAGGGGATTGGAATAGTGTAGAACTAAGCGGTTTAACAATTCAAGAATTCGGGGTATGCGGAAGCGAACCTACAACAGTCGGATCTATGTGGTCAAGAAGCGTATTTGAAGGAGTAACTTTTGATGGAACACAGGAAATGAGAGTATTAGAGACTTGGGAGATAATCTAATATATACAAACTAAATCACATTTAATAAACGAAAATAGATACATTATAAAATGGCATATCAAAATTTTAGTGACGGCCAAGTTCTTTATGCTGGAAGTCTGAATAATAATTTTAATTATGTTAATGGTTTAAGATATGCTGTAACAAATATGGAAATTCCTGTAAGTGGAACAGTAGGTTATATAGGGAGTTATCTTTTTAATGGGGGCGGGAGTGAATTTTTAGGAAATACTGGAATTATTAATATTGAAATGATTAATGATAATGTTGGGGGTTCTTTAATCGTGGGTTTTTCTGGGAATAATTTTCTCTTTTCTGGGGCGCCAACGAAATTAACAAGTATTCAATGGATACATTCAAAAATGTGGATAGGATCTTCAACTAGTTTTCCGATAGCTTATATTAATGTAACTTCGGAAGAGAGAGAGGGTACAAGACGTGCAGCTGGTCTTTATTCCGTCGGAAGTCCTTATAATTTAACTAATCCTTTTTGTGCAATGTGGTATATCAAGAATTTTACTGGAACTGGATCAATCTTTTATAAAATTTATAATTCACCAAACTAATGGAAATAGACGATATAGAAACAAAGCATGATGAACAGACTTTCGTAGCAGGGGATTTGAGCGATGATTTTAAGAAATTGATTAAAATAATAAAAAAACAGAATTCGGATACTAAAATTAAATTAAAGAATTTAGATGATAGATTAAAGTTCTTGGAGGGAGTATAATGGTTCTAAATTGGATAATTAATTATGGACTAGTAATGTTCGCAATGTGTTTAGATAACATTTTTTGGATTAGTTCAAGCCCAGAATATGATAAAATAAAGAATGGAAATTATCCAATTAAAATGGAAGGAAAGGAATATAAAAACTTATTTGATTATGTTTTTAGATATAGAATTTTAAGCGTATTAACTGACTGGAGAGACATAATCCCTGCAATTATTTCTAGTTTATTACTAAGTATAACTCTTGGAGGTTTTTAAAATGAGACATCAATACCCAAAACAAAATACATTCTGGAAGTTAAGAAGAATTCAGGGTGGTAAATATAAAAGAACTGGGGCGACAAGACAGGCAATAAGTCAAAAAAATAAAGGCAAACACTATAGTCCCAATACCCAATTTAGTAAAGGCAGAATACCACATAATAGAGGCATCAGAGGACAATATCATAAGGCAAATCCAATAACACCAATCAATTCAAGAATTAGACAATCAGTCTATTATAAAGAATGGAGAAGTCGTTGCTTTGTAAGAGATAATTTCACCTGTCAAAATTGTAAAAGGGTTGGTGGAGATTTGGAAGTTCATCATATTAAATCATTTAGAAGTTTTCCTCTACTAAGATTTGATGTGAATAATGGTATTACTCTTTGCAAGATATGTCATTCAAAAATAGATGAACATAGAAAATTGAAAAAACAGGAGGAATTTTATGTCTAATATTAAATTAAATACGAAAAATTTTGATGAATTATGCGAGGCATTAAATCATAGATGACTTTATGGTAAAATCATGCGAATATGGAAGAGAAAATCGAATCTATATAAATGAAATAAGAACTGAAATTGAAAAAATAAATAAAGGAATAGAAGATTTAAGTAGTAAGGTAACAGATTTATTTAATCATCAATCGAGTAGATTACCCCTATGGGCGACTATGCTTATTACAATTCTAGGCTCATTAGTAACCGGACTTATTGTCGCACTGATGAGGGGAGGATAACATGGCTTACAAAATAAGCAAAACTATTGAAAAATTTCTCTGGAGTGCCGGAGAAGTTATTTTAGCAGGGTTGGCTGTTTACTTTACTGAAAACGAGCTCTATTTGGCGTTGATTCCTTTCTTAGAATCCTTTAGGAATTACATAAAACATAGAGGTAACTAATGCCCGTAAATATAATCAGTTCAAGTGGAACACAATATGGACTTATAATCAATTCTGATGGAAGTCTGAACGCACAAACCACGATTAGCGGGATTAGCATAGGTTCAATTGTTGTAAGTGATGTAGATGGTACTATGTATATCGTTTCAGGAAATAATGTTAATTTGGGTAGTGCTTGGACAAATGTAGGGAGTGTTCTTATTTCAGGGACGTCTATCGTATCTACAATGGCCCACATAGACACCGGGAATTCCACAACCACTCCACTCGGAGCTAATGGTTCTTTTGTTGGTTCTACTTATGATACATCAATTTGTTCATCTTGGAGCACGACTATTTTTGCTGATCAAAATTCTGCGAATAATGGATTAAAGATTCAATGGTCAGATGATGCAGGGTCTAATTGGGATTTTTCCGATACACAGACTTATAGTTCTGGGGCAGGGACTATGATAACTTTTGGCCGAAAAGCTGGGTTCGTTAGATTAAATTATACAAACGGTACGACTCCACAAGGCGTATTTAGAGTTAAATCGGTTTGTCAGCCTATATCTGTTAGACAGACTCGTAAATTTGTAGGGAATCCTTTGCTTGATCAAGATACTGGTCAAGTTGTAATTTCAGCATTACAAGGTCATACGACTGCGGGTGGGGGTGGATGGGTAGATGTAAAGGTTTCACCCGGAGGGGCTTTAACTGCAGATGTAACTGGGAGTTTAGCAATTACTAATATTGGGAGTGTTATTCAGGCGACAAATCCGTGGATAGTCATCGGATCTAATTATCCACTTATAACGACTCCGACCTTAATTAGTAGTAACCCTTCTTATTCATATTTGTACGTTTATTCTGGGACTTCAACTGGTGTGACTGGAAGCGAAATAGGGAGCGTAATTATGTTTTTGGGGGCAGGTTCTTTTGTCCAGAAATTTACTTATTCTAATAATGTTTTAATCACCACAGGGAGCTGGAGTTAATGGTACTGATTAAATTTGATCCTGTTTTGAATGCTTTAAGAGAAAAAGATGGCGGTGCAACCGATTTAAGCGGATTAGCTGGTTCTTATGCCGTTTCTGGAAATTATGTAAACAAAGGCGGAGACACTATGACTGGTTCTTTAACTATTTCCATGAATGATCCTGAAGTTCGTTTAATCGATTCAGGTGATTCCGAATATACAAGATGGACTCGGTCTGATACAAACAAAGAGATGCTTTTATTGAATCGAGTAAATAAGCCTGCTGGTGCGGGTTATGGATTAAACTTTGACGGAACAGGAGATTTTGTAACTATGTCTGATAATTCTAATTATGATATGGCAGGTGATTTTTCTGTAAGTTGTTGGTTTAAGACTTCGGGCAATGGCGCATTACTAAGTCACTTTGACCCTGCGGCTCCTCCTTATGCGGGCTGGGAGATAGGTTTAGGAAATGTTGTAGCGTCGGGAAAGATTTATTTTTATTTAGGTGAGTATGATGGCTCAGCTTTTATAACCTATGCTGGAGCGAATACTTACAATGATGGAAACTGGCATAATGTAGTTATAACCGTCGTCGGTACTACGGTGAATTTTTATGTAGATACAACTGACTTGGGCGCAGTAACAAAAACAGGTGTGAAAAATGGCTCATCAACAAACAACCTTTATTTAGGAAGAGATAGCAATACTGCTCCAACACGATATTTTACGGGTGTAATTGATGACCCTCAAATCTTCACAAAAGCATTAAGCTCGGGAGAAAGAAGCACGATTTATAATTCAGGAACAGGAACCTATGCAGACTTAACAATAGCTCCTTGGAGTACAAACCTCGTCGGATTATGGCGACTTGATGAGAATACGGGAACTAATGCGGGAGATGACAGCACAATAAATAATGATGGTACAATAACCGCGGCAACTTGGACAACTGGAAAAGTACCGACAGCTTCAACTATAACAGAGTCTCAAATAATATCTTCACAGAATGGAGTAAGTGCTAATGAAGAGGGAATAAATACCTTCGGAGATAGTTTGGGAAGAACAGTCTTTCAAGGAAATACAATCTGGAGCAATCCAACTAGTTTAATGGGTATTTCAGGGAATGTTCTAGCCACAGGTTCTATTGCGACACCAATCGCAGGAACAAACAATTACTGGTCATTTGGAACCTTATCTGGGACAGCATTAGTTGCTTTGGTCACAACTCAATACGTAAATGCAATTATAAACGGAAGCGCTGTTAAGTTAGCAGTAGTTTCATAATCATGCGTAAATTAAATTTAAGGAGGACAAAAAAACAATGGAAAAATCGATAACGGGACTGGCCATTTTGTTAGCGGTTTGTACACTTGTTTTGGGCGTATCGATAGGATATATTGCGTCGCCTGAAAAAGTAGTTACAAATACAATAACGACTGCGCCAATAGTGACCCAAGCAGAATACAACGACACAGCCATTAAAGCAGATATAGCGAATGTTCAGGCGACCCTAGATGCAGATGATGTATGGGAAAGCCAAGCGTTAGTGATAGCAGAAGCTGAATGGAACGATGAAGACGAACTTTACGATGCCATTCTGAGTTTAGGTATAGTTGACCTAGATGACGAAGGTGACATTTACAAAGTCGTAATCAGAGATTCAGATGTCGCAAATGCAGATAGTGATGACTCAGATGCCGATGTTTCACAAGAAGTTCGAGTATATTACGAGAACTCAACTGGAGACAATGTTCGAGTAACTTTGGACATAGATACTGAAATAGTAGACAGCGAAGCAGAAGACGTTACTTACGCTTTAGCATAAATCAAAGCGAGTTATCTGTTAGACTAGGATAACAGGCGAGTTGTTCACGATACGAACTTTCACCATGATAAGAATAAACACGCACGAAAAAGAGTTAAGATTCGGGATAGTCAGTGATACGCATTTATGTGCAGAGACTGAAAGACTCGAAGAGTTGACAGAAGCATATCATATTTTTAAGAGAGAAGGAATCAATAGAGTCTTCCATGCGGGGGATATAACAGATGGATTCAATGTTTATAGGGGGCATGAGAACCATATTAAATGCTTTGGAACAGACAAACAAGCAGAATATACGATTCATAATTATCCGAAAATTGACGGAATTGACACCTTCTTTATTACAGGGAATCATGATTTGAAAGCCTATGAAAAAGGGGGACCAGATATAGGGGGTTTAATCGTAAATGGGCTGACAATAGGTTCGGACGATGAAGGAGTCAAGCAAGTAAAAGGCAGAACAGACTTACATTATTTAGGCAGATACTTAGCTAGAATAGTTTGGAATAATAATAAGATAGACTTAATTCATCCAGATTACGGATTTTCTTATGCCGTCTCTTATGCACCTCAGAAATATATTAACGAATTAGAACCCGGAACTAAACCTGATGTTTTAGTGTTTGGTCATTTACACAGAGCTTTTTATATGAATTATAGAAACATTAATCTCTTAATGGGGGGTTGTTTTCAGGGGCAAAATGATTATCTTAAACGAAAAGGGATTCAACCAGTTAGAGCCGCATGGATTATTGAAATGTCTAGAGATAGGAAATTCAGATTAGACTTTAAACCAACTCTTTTAAAGTTTTACTGATGGAAATCAAAGATTTATACGATTTTATTGATGAAACGAATATTAAATATGATAAAAAAAAGATACAGGAATGGTTATTTGAATATGCATGTCAAACTTTGGAATTTGAACGTAAGAAATTAGAACCAGTAAGTATAGAGAGACTAATCTGTTCAAAGCTTCACGAAATCTATAAATGCTCTAGAGATATACACGATCTTGCTCCAGAACGAAAGTTTGAATTAGAATTAAGCGATATAGTTCAAATACCGAAATTGATTCAAGATGAACATAGAAGAAATATGCTTAAATCAGCTAACCGGAAAATGTAAGAATTGCAAGAGAGATTTAGATAGAAATCATCATCCAAACAATTATGACTGCCCAAATTACAAGGCGATTAAGATAGTTATCTATGAAGTAAAGGATAAACCAGATAAATAGTTTATATATCTATAACCTCACCCTTTAAATACTTAATTAACTTATCACTATTAAGTTACAAATTCGTAGTTGGGCCTGTAACGGCCCTTCTACACCATAAATATAAAAACCCTCAAATCAGTATTAAAGAGGGGCTAGTTCTCGGGTGATTCCTATGAATCCCCCCCAAAAGTGACAACATTTCTATGAGAGGTTTTATAAAAGGTTAAAACAGACAGATTATACGTTAGGAATCACTGTCTGGCGGGAGAAGACGCTTAGATATATGAAAATAGGCACGTCCTAGTGCAAGGTGAGCAATCCGTTAGTAGATTAATGACAACAACAGGGTGAGAAACACCGAAGGAACAGGAATCAAAGGCGGCTGAAGTTTGGTTAAATCCGTTAAAACTTCTGGCTTATCTTAAGGAGCTGTTTAGCAACTTTCATTGAATATTAAAGATAAGAAGCGGAGACTGAGACTCTCGGGGTCGACAAATCCGCGGCTTTTCGGCAATACTAACCAAAGTTGCAAATCAGGAATCCGTTAGTAATACCAAAAAGCAAACAAAAAAAATCAGTATGAAACACGAAGTAATAAATAAGACCAAAATAGAATCAGAATATTTAGGCGAGAAATCTAAAGGGATAGAAATATCTGTAAAAGTTCATCCAAATAAGATATTGGATAAAGAGAAACAAAATAAGAATATTCAACAATATTTTATAGAAGAAATCGGCAGAGAATTAACAAAGGAGGAATTAATCAATTACTCGAATTTATTCAATCAAGGTAAGACTAACTTTTGGAGCTATGCAAAAACAATACAAAATAAGAATCAGGTGTAGGTTCTGCGGAAACTGGCATAATAGAGAAACTAAGAATATTTTAGAATATAAATTTAAATGTGTTTATTGTGAACGATTAAATTCGGCTAAAAAGTGTGATTTTAGACTATTGCAGTCTCCAGTCGAAATGTAGCTACTAATGTATAGTGTCACAAAACCGAAGGTTTTATATATAGTTAAATTAGACATATATTAACTAAAAACGGAGAAACACTGACACTCCAAAACAAAAAACATGACAAACCAAAAACAAAGGATCGTGCTTAACCTTTCAAAAGAACACGCACAAGAATTAAATAAATTCATTATGGCCTGGGCTACGAGTGCAGACTCTGAAGCCCAAGAGAAATTAATGAAAAAGATTTCTAAGAGATTAGAAAAGAGTATAAATAAACCTGAGGTGCAAAATGGATTATAAACTTTACACCGATGAAGAGTATAGAGAAAATAAATTGAAGAGTTCTAAGTTTTCAGAGCTATTTGAAAACAAAGTAATTACTGCGGAGGAACTATGTCAGAATGCTTAAATTTTATTAGATCCCATGATTGTTGGAAGTCAGGTGAATACCCAGACGAATTAAGAGATCCAAAAGAACACGAATATGAATTAAATGCAGGCAGTAACGCCCCAGATGGAACTAACTAGTAAACAAGAAGACTTAATCTTAGAACAAGTTAAGTGTGAATATTGTCAAACGATTGGCCCAAAAGACGAAAGCCACAGAGTTCAAAATGATGAATTGGATTATATAGAGATATGCGATTCTTGTTATGAGGGGTGTTTAGCATGAAAAACAAACTTTCAGCATTAGAAATTATCTGTATTATTTGCATTGATTTAGCAGCAATAAATATCCTATTTTTCGGAGCTATTTTAAGTGCGATTTTATTCGGGTTACTAGGCGGAATCTTACTAATATGGAGGAATAATGGCATACAGAAATAAACTTGAATTGAAAATTTATGCGTTACTTTTATGCTCAGAAATAACTCAACACGAACCAACCAGAAAAGAGATAGTCAGAGAACTAAATTTCTATAATTTGCAGTATGCTAAAAAATATGGAGAATTTTATAAACCGAATGAAAGGAGGAAAACATGAAAGCAAATAAACAAGAAATTTGGATAGGCGGAACTAAATTTGATAATACACAGCAATTTAATAAGATATTTGGAATGACTATATTTATAGTTGGTTTTCTACCATATTTTTATGGAATAAAATGGTTGGCTTGGGCTATGTGGGTATTTGGATTATTGGGCTTCTTGGCTGGATTTAAAAAATGATAGAAAGAACTAAATTAACAATTTTTAGGATAGACCAAAAGATGACTAAGAATAAGAAGTCTTACTGGGTAGCAGATACTGGGTTGGGTAAATTCAGCATTTGGGACGTAGGATTATATGAGATTCTGAGAGACAAAGCAATCGGTAAAGAAGTAGAAATTGGCACAGAATCAAGAGAAGCAAATGGCAAGACTTTCTATAATATAGTAAGTTTTGAATCAGTAATCGGAGAAGGCCAGAAAGAAGTTAAAACAGAACCAATAAATGAATCTGCCAGACTAAGAAGAAAGACAGATAGTATGTTGGCCGCCAAAGATTTAGTCATAGCGAAAATTATCGAAAAAGAAAAGCTTTTAGATACAGCCAATTCATTCGTAGAGTGGATTGAAAATTAATATTTTTTTACCTTTTTATTTTTTAAAAGGTTAATAAGAGGTGAAACATGAGAAATACACAAAATACATCAATATTAGCATACCAAGAAGTAATATTACATTTAGGCGAAAGACAATTAGCTGTATTAAAAGCGTTGAAAGAGATTCAACCAGCGAATAATCGTATAATCGCCCAATTTATGCATAGACCGATTAATACATTAACCCCCCGAATAAATGAATTAAGAAAAAAAGGATTAGTCATTTTAGATGGAACGTACGAAGATCCAATCACTAAAAAACAGACGCTTTTTTGGAGGACTCAACTAAGATGAAAGACAGAAAATTCAGAATAGGAAACTATATAATCAGAGCAAAATACTATGAAGGAAGATTGATTGATATAGTTTGTAATTGTATGCATGGAAGTATTCATAATAAAAACTGGTGGCTGGGAGGAAAATTGTGCAAACATATAAATGAATGTATAAAAAAACATGGAACAACAAAAAATAACAAGTGAACAAAGATTAGGATATAGAATGGCAGTAAATTTTACCTGCGAAGAATGTCACAGGACAGAATTAGAACTGAGCGTAAAGAAAGAAAGAGTTATAAAACTGCAACCCCACAGAATACACCAAGGAGCAGACTACAAACCGAGCAATGTCAAGGTAGTATGTCCAGATTGCCACGGAATATTCAGTTCAGCACAAAATAAAGCAAGGGGAATAACCGCATGAACAAACAACGAATACAAACCGAAATAGCAAAACTCCAAGAAAAGCTTAAACTGATTGAAGCAGAAGAAAATAAAGTTCCAACTTTAATAATTAAAGAGCTAAAGATAGAAGTAGAAAAAAACATCCATGATAAAGATAAATGCTTAAAAGATATAATTATTCCTAAAGGCTGGAGATTATTAAAAACATCCGAGATTATATTTTTATTTAATAATTATAAAGAAGAATTAAACTTAGCAGATGCTTGGGAATTTATAAAACAACCATTTAAATTAAATAACCAAAATGGCCATGTCGCGAGGTTCGGTGCCTATTCTGACAGGGCTGGCCTCGATTGCAGCAGGAATCCAGATAATCACGATGCTGGGCTCGGGGTACGTTTCGTGAGGGATATAAAATGAATAACACAGAACAAATATTAAGAAAAGCAATAGAAGTTTTTGAAAAAGAAGATATGGATATTTTAGAAAGATATGAAAGTGATGAAGTCTATGAAGATGATGAATGGGAGAAGTTAATAGATTATAAGAATAATAAAGCAGAACTAAAAGGCATCCAATCAGAGCGAAAGCGAGTTTGTGAGATATTAAAGGAAATGGAATGGACAGATGAATTTAATGATTTTTATAAAGATACAATGGGTGGAGAAGATGTTGGTTATGAATTAATGAGATTTGTTTTAGATAAACTAATCGCCAAAATAAACT
>ERZ1292632.1330-Hain-H43-01um-R2-1330-length-24386-cov-6_pt1 | contig 24386 bp, 31 predicted proteins | sample MGYA00564407_ERZ1292632 | MGnify/ENA primary metagenome ERZ1292632 (study PRJEB36523, sample SAMEA6512637) | groundwater metagenome | collected 2019-01-08 | study: AquaDiva: Metagenomics assemblies of 32 groundwater samples | reverse complement strand
CTATTGCTCTTGAAATGCTTGAAATTAGAAATAAAGATAATGATCATTGGTGTAAACGTGAACATGATTCTTTTTTAAATGAAATTGATATTATTAAATCAAGCGATCTTAATCCAAATATTCCAATTGCATTTGATACGTGTAATTACAACACCTATATTGCACGAACTGAAAATTATTATTTAGTAGGTTCATGTAACAATCATAACTTTCCTAATTTCTTAAAAGTATTTGATGATACTGTTTTTAAAAATTATAGAGATGTCCCTAAAGAAATATATGATTTTTTTGATTTGGAAAATATGGATAATGAATCTTTTGATTATGTTATGGAAGAATATATGGAGACTTCTGTTCCATTTTGGTGGCCTTTATATAATATTACTGGACATGGTATACGACGTTATAAACTAACAGATCCAATTTGTAAAATACATAAAAGCTATGAAATGGTAATTACTAAAGGTTACAAAAAAAGAGAAATAGCCTGTCTGGATTGTATTAAAAATAAATTTATTGAATCTTTGAAAAAATTTAAAGATTCTCATGGCGACGTTAGGGAAGAATTGATAAAAGGATTAAACAATGGATGACAAATTGAAATCTTCATTGGGAACTAATTTGACAAGTAGTTGGGGCAATATCCCTTCTTCTAATGATGTTCGAGAAGATTATAATAAACAGGAAAAGACACCTGAAAAGAAAATTGTTACAGATGGAGATTTATCTAATGTTGATATAGAACAATTAGAATCTGCACCTGTAAAGAAAACCCCTAAAAAGAAAGAAGAAAATAAGGATTTTGCTCCTGTTAAGTGGGAAACTAAAAAAGAAGAAGTTCTTCCGATGGGTTTTCCACCTCCAGTAGTAGAAAATAAAGAACAGGTTCCTGTTCCTCCTCCAGTTATTATTCAGCCTGTAGTGCAATCTGCTCATCCTATGTCGCAATCAGTAGTTATAGAACATAAAGAAGAAAAGAAAAATATATCTCCACCTGTATTGACTAAAGCAGAAGTGCATGTAGAACCTATTAAACATGAAGAAAAGAGACATAGACATTCATTTGATGAAGAAAATTTAGAATCCCCTTTTAATCCTAGTATAGAACAGGGAAGTAATGAAATTTTATTTAGGGCTTATATTGATAAACAAAAAAGAGAAACAAGTAGATTGTTAAATAATAAACTTGATTATACTGCATTAGCTGAAGAATTAAAAAATTCAAAAGTTAAAGTTTCTAGTGGAATTATGGATATCTATCAATTAAATGAAGCAATAGAACATCATATGATGCTTCGCGCAAGAGTTGGTGAAATATATTTAATTATTATACAGGATTCTGGTGTTAGGAAGAAGATAAGAGAGAATTTATATGAAGTTGGTTTAGGTTATGCTAAAGGTAGTTCTGTAGATAGAAGAGTAGCATGGGTAAATAAAATTTTATCTGATTATGATTTTAATGCGATTGAATCAGAATACGTGTATAATATGACTAAAGAAACGATAGCTTCTTTAGATACTATGTATGAGATGTTAAGTAGACGTGTAACGTGTACTCAGGAAGAGACAAGAGAAATATCAAGAGGAGCAACTCCTTATCAAAATACCAATACTGTAATTAAGGAGAACAAAAATGGAAATGGTGTATCGAGGGAGTATTTGGACGAAATTCGTAAAACGCCTATGAAAAAAGAAATTTTAAGTGGTAGTAGTGGATGGGATTTAATTCCAAGTGGAGTTGGTGAATAAAAAGGAGAAATTGAATGAGTGCTAATCAAGGATGGAATTTTACTAGTCCAGAAGGAGGTTCTAGTACTGGGAAGTGGAAGAAGCTGACTGAAGGATCTCATAAGATTCGTTGTATTGGTCAGCCTTATATTTTCACTATGCATTACGATCCTGTTGTTATTAATTGTTGTCCTGGACCGCAAGGTGGATGCCCTATTTGTTTGGGTGGTAATCCAGGTGTTCAGAAAGGTGTAATTAATATTTTTGATAGTAATGGTCAATTTATGATGCTTGAAGCTAATGTTAAATCTGTTTTTTCTAAAATGAAAGATTGGTGTATTCAAACTGGTGTTGAACCAGGAGATCCTGACCGTGGACCTGAATTTCTTATTACTGTTCAGATTCCTGAAAGTAATAAACGTAGGACAAGATATACTGTTCAGGCATTGATGAGTAAACCATTGACTCCTGAACAGAGACAGTTTTTAACTCAAAATGGATTATATAATCTTGCTAATGAAAAGAAGGTTATGTCTATTGATGAGATTAATAAATTGATTGCTGGTCCTATGCAGAAGCAAGGGCAGGCTTTTGGACAGCAGGCATTTGCTCCTGCCCCTCAACAACCATTCGCAGCACCAACTCAACAGTTTGCTCCCGTTCCACAGCAGACATTCGCAGCACCAACTCAACAGTTTGCTCCTGCTCCTCAACAGCCAGCTTTTGCTCCACAGCCTCAACAGGTTGTAGCGCAGCCACAGCCTCAACCGCAACAGCCAGTACAGGCTCAACCGAATACAAATACTAATCAATTCAATTGGTGAACCTATTAGACACTCCAGCTTTCGGGCTGGGGTGTCTTTTTTTTTTCTTATTAGGAGATAATTTGTGGCTAAAAAAACAGAAAAAGAAAGAAAATTAGAAGCAGCATTAAATCATGTTAATAAAACATATAAATCCGCATTAGTATTAAGTAATGCAGATGAATTTGAAAAGGCAGAGGCTTTTTCTACTACATTTACAGATATAGATGATTCAATTGGTTGTGGTGGATTACCCAAAGGAAGAGTTGTTGAACTATTTGGTCCAGAAACATCTGGTAAAACATGGTTAGCATTAAAGACTGTTGTAAATGCTTTATCTAACGGATCTGAATTATGTGGGTGGTTGGATGTAGAACAATCATTTCCGTATGATAGGCTAATTGCTCTATCAAAAAATAATTCAGATATAATGCGAAGGCTAAAAATATCAAAAAATGTATGTTCTGCTGAAATGCACCTAGACACGATGGAGGCAATGATCCGAAGCGGGGCAATGGACATCGTAGTATTAGATAGCACAGCCGCTCTGTCTCCTCAAGCGGAACTGGATGGTTCGTTACAAGATAATCAAATGGCTTTACTAGCTAGAATGCTTTCTAAATCTTTACGTCAAATTCTTAATGCTTGTGCATCTACTAATGCTACTGCTATTTTTATTAATCAAGTAAGAGAAAAAGTAGGAGTAATGTATGGTAATCCAGAAACTACTCCTGGAGGAAGAGCATTAAAATTTTATTCAAGTGTAAGATTAAGAATGGAATTACTTAATAGTGCAGATGCTAAGATTATTAAAGATGATAAGTTAATAGGTGGAAGAACTAGAGTTAGAATTGTAAAGAGTAGGTTCGGTCCACCTGCTCTTGAACCTTGTATTATTCCTATTTATTATTCTGGAGATCCTGATATTATGGAAGTTGCTTTTACTTTTGCTAGAATAGGTAAAATGAAAGTAATTTCAAAAAGGAAGAATGTATTTAAATATGATGAATTAACTGCTGAAAGTGAATCTTTACTTCGTACAGCTATTACTGAATCGAATATGTTACCTAAACTCTGTGATGATTGTATTGCTAAAGCAAAAGAAATAAATATTCCTGTTCCAGTTGAGATAACTCAATACGTGGCAAATGGTTACAAGGATATTGCAAGTCCTACTTCTGAAGAAGTTCCTGCAGAAGTAGATGAGAATGTAGATGAAGTTGAAGAAGATCCAGAGGCCGAGGATAAATTTTAATTATAGCTCTAAAAATAAAGGAATATTATATTGAATCCTAATATTCCCATTTACAGACAAGAAAAAATTGTAATTGATTCTTTTAATTTTCTTCATACTGTAAATGGGAATTTAGGATCTATATATCTAAAATCTAGAGGAATATCTAAAGAAACAGCACAGACATTTAATATAGGTTACTGTGACCAATCAATAGATAGAGAATTGGCTGGTAGTATAATAATACCTATATATGATTCTTATGGAAATCTAAAAGCTATAATGAAAAGAACATTGCCTGAATTTACACCAGAAGGTTTGCAAGCATATTGGAATACAAGATATAAAAAATCTCATTATTTATATGGATTATATTTAACTAAAAATTGGATATATCATAATAATTATATTATTATTGTTGAAGGTCCATTCGATGCCATGTTCCTATGGCAATCAGGTATTAAAAATATAGTAGCATTATGCGGAACTAACATATCAAGCAGACATATTTCTATTATTTTAAGGTATTGTAAACGAGTTATATTATGTTTAGATAGAGATGAAAATTTTGCAGGACAGAAGAGTTCCGATAAAGGAAAAATTTTATTTGATGAAGCAGGATTTGATACGGCTACTGTAGAACTACCTATAGGAACAGACCCTGATAAATTTATTATGGAGAATGGAGTTGAAACATTTCAAAAATTGATAAATAAGTCTTTAATTTTAGGTAATGGTGATGAGTCCGATATATTTTCTCTTTTGGAAAAGGTGAAAAATTTATGATTAAAGAACTAAAAAATTCAGAAGAAATCAAGTCATTTATTAGCAAAAAGGGTTATTCTGTAATTGATGTTTATAGTGATAATTGTCCAGCTTGTGTAAAGATGGATAAAGAATATAAAACACTTGCAACAAAGGTTGATTCTTCTAGGTTGGCTAAAATAAATGCTTCTGATAATACGGATTTTCTTAGCGAGATTGGCGTCAGGTCTCTTCCTGCGTTTGTCGTTTTTCTTGATGGACAAATGCAGCATCTCAAGACAGGGTTTATCAACGTAAGTAAAATGGAAGAAATTTTAACTTCTTGCGTCTAAAGGATTTATGGGATTTTTCTACAAAAATCAAATTTTCTCACTTGACAAAACCTGATCCATAAGATACGGTCTGTAGTGTAACATTGTTTTGTCAACTACCTCCACCTAAAGGAAGGTGACTCCTCGCGGGAAGAGGTTGAAATGAAAAGGAAAAATTTAATGCTTGCAAAAACTTTTTCTTTGTTGCCTGCTATTGGAAATGCTTATTATAATAAGTGGAAGAATAATATAAGAACATACGATGTTTTCCATCCATCATCATTTGGAGGTTGTCTTAGAAAAGTAGCCTATCAATATTATGATGTTGATGTAGGGGATTCTGCATTCGATGAAAAAGGACAAAGAATATTTGATTGTGGACATTATATGCACTTTAGATATAAAGATATATTTAAAGAAGCACATGAATTGTGGGGATATTGGAAGTGTAAAAATCCTTTGTGCAATTTAATACAAGGAGACAATGAAAAAAGAGGTATTCCATTTTCTAAAGTTGTTACATGTAAATGTGGGAATAATACAGGTATAAATGGATTCGAATATGAAGAAGTATTGGCAGAAGATAAAGAATATAATTTTAGTGGACATGTTGATGCAATAGTTAGGGCTGGAGATGGATATGAACCTGATGATTTTATTATTGTAGATTTTAAGACAATAAATAGTAATGGTTTTAATCTTCTTACATCTCCTAAACATGTTCATTGTGTTCAAGTAGCTATTTATATGCATATCCTTAATATAAGTCATTCTGTTCTTTTTTATGAAGATAAAGATAAACAATTAATTAAAGAATTTAGGGTAGATTATGATAAAAAAGTTGCTGAAAATATAATGGAAACAGCTAAAAAGTTATTGGAAATACTCAAGTCAAATAAGATCCCACCAAGACCATATCAAAATAAAGAAAATTCGTATGATTGTAAGTATTGTGAGTATTCTAAAATTTGCTGGAAATCAAGTAAATTAAATTCTTCTACATAGGGAGCATTAAATTTGTCAAATGCCAATTTGTTTCACAGTATACCGTTGGAAAAAGGCGCTGATATATGGGGGGATAGACTTCTAATTTCCGAAGATGAGAATAAAAGAAAAATTTATATTTTCGATGGTTACTCGCTGGAAGATTGGTGCAAGCAAAGTGAATCTGGTTTAGAAAAAATATTAGAATTTTATGATTCTTTTTTAATAAGGATTTGGATTCCGCATATGCGGGCAGTTCTAAATTCTGCTTCATGGACATTGGATAGCACTGATGAAGAAATAGCATCTCTATGTCATGAAAAAATAGTCCATGCTATTAGAATGTTTGACGAGAATCATGAAACTTACGTAAGAAATGATTCTGGTGGAGTATTATTAGATGAAGAAGGATTAGCTACTGTAAAAACAAATGATAATGGAGAAATAGTAAAAACAACTCTAAATAATTATATTTTTACTAGTTTAGAGAGATTGATAGATGGTTTATATACTCACGCCACAAGACATAAGAGAATTCCTCATATTAAATGCGAAATATGCGGAGAGATGGTTCCTGAAATAAATATAAATCATTTGCAGGAAGAACATATTTTATCAGGTCATGAAACCATGACTATTGAACAGTATCAATCTTTTGGCTGGACAGCACTGAAATCAAAGAATGTTTTAATTGGTAATGTTGCGAGTGATGATGAAGAATCGAAAGCAACTATAGAAAATATAAAAGCAGTGGATTCTGGTAATATATATGAATCTATTGAGGATATTGAATTCATAAATAAAATAGTAAGAGATAATATAGATAAGCAAATTATATTAGCTCGTTATCATGGATCTACAACAATTCATGAAATTGTGGAACATTTAAATAAAAATGGAATCTTTTTACAAGAAACTGAAATATATAAAAGATTGAGGACAATACATAGAAGATTGGATATGAGTAATTTAAAAAGCGGAAGTTCTAGGTTGTTTTGTCATTTGGAAAAAGTAATAAATGGAAATAAAAATATAAAACAGGATATTGTAATTAAATTTAGACCTTCTATTCATACATTTTCCGATGAAGAAATAAATAAAAATTATACAATGATATCTAGGTTGGAATGTAAAATGGCTAGTTTACATACTTTTGGATTTGGTGATTATAGCACTTTGACTGTTGGAATAGATGATAATTGGGGAGAATATAAAATTAGAAAGGATAGGCTACCAAAGATTAAATATTCTTATTCTGACAAACAGGAGAAATCTGTCCAGTGTGCAATTGGACATGGTATAATAATGTTTATGAAAGGATTGTCAATCAATGCCGTATTTGGAGAGGATGTTTTAGATATTGGAGTTTTTTGCGTACCTAAAGATTTTGTATGGCATGATTATTTAATTAGTAGTTTTGGATCCTTATTAGGAAAAGAAAATGTTGATTCTTTATTTATTTCTGTAAATAATATAGAGAATAAAGAAAAGGATAAACCTATAAAAGTTGATATTATACCTAATGATGGTGAAGTTTTAGTTCAGTCGTGGGACGATTCAATTGTAGTAACTTGTATTTAATTTGCAAAGGAGGAAAATGAAATGGATGATGCTGATGAAACAGATGCAATTCGGGAAGATGTAAAGAAGGATTTTCTTAGTGGTGATGAAGAGAATACTGGTCCTAAGTCTGAAAAGGTTATGGAACAGCACAGGCCAGACCAGATTATTATGAAAGAACCTCGTCCACCTAGCATGTTGCCATTAAAAAATCAAAATGGGGCTTCTCCTGATGAACGTAGGGATTATGTTCGTAGGATGACAGATACTTCTCTTATTATTCTTAGTAAACATGGGGAAGTGCGGTTGGCTGCAATTGGAGGGGGAGCACTAGAAACACTTCATATTATTGCTACAAAGCTAAAGGGGCGTGTTGCGGAAATGACGGGTGATGAATTGGTTGGAATTCCTTATACTGAAGAAGTGAAATTAGTAGATCAAAATAAAAGAAAATGGCGTCATGTTTGGCGCATGGAAAGACGATAGAAAAGAGGTGCGAAATGTTTGAAGAAATGGTAAGTGAGTATGCAGGACAGATTATAGCTAATAACCCACAAATGGATCATGATTCTATTATTGATCGTGCATGTAAGCTTGTAAAGGAAGTAGTTGATAGAAAAAATGATAATCCAGATCCTAAAGTTAGTCATTTGACAGTAATATATGCTGGAAAAATTCTTTCTGAAAATACAGGCATAAATAATAATACTATTGTTGATCGTGCATATGAGCTTGCTTGTGCAGTTATTAAAAGAAATAAAGATCATGCTTTACATGTTGTAAATATGCAAATAAAATATAAAAAAGAGTTAAGAAGTGATAGACAATATGATGAATTGATTAGGGATGAAGATAAAAAGAGTTCTCTATATAGTAATTTATACAATACTGCAGAAAATAATACTGATAAGTTTATTGAAGCTAAAAATATATATAATGATGCAGGTCTTAAACGATTGCAATTTGAAGATTCTTTTAGGAAAGAATTCGCAAAAAATAATAATGTTCATGAATATGAATTGAAAACAAATTACGATATAAGAACAAATTATTAATTTATTATTTAATTTATATAGGCAATGTAGAAACAAGCTAGTTTTGAGACTAGCTTGTTTCAAGAAGGAGGGAAAAATGGAATTTGAAGAAGCTGAAGATTTCGATGGTATTGATTATGGCTTAACAAAAGAAATGAATAAATTTATTATTGGAGAGACAGAGACTATTCCTGAAGTAGATGATCTTCTACAATTAGAACAATATGTTATGGCAATTGTTAAATTAACTGAAAAGCAAGATTTCCTTAAACAGTTGAAAAAGAAGAGGGTAGAAATTATTGATCAGGCAATTGAAGATGCAAAGAATAGGGAAAATAAAATTAGAGAAATTAGTATTGATGTTTTGAATAAATTAGAGAAGAAGACTGTTGACTATCCTGGGTTGGCAAAAATTACAAAAACTAATAAACAGGGTAAGTGGATTATCAATGATGAAGAATCTTTATTGAAATTCCTCAAAGAAAAGGAACAATTAGAAGCACTAACAGTTATTAAATATAATGTTAAAAAGAGGGAATTAGATAAGTTTCTTGATGGTTGTCCTACTATTCCTGAATGTGTAGAGAAAGAAAAGCCTTCTATGTCTCTTACTGTAACTCTGCACAATATGGAAAAAACAAAAGAAGAGAGTGTTGAAACGGTAACTACTGATAATGTATTTTAGGAGAAATTAAATGAAAAAATTTGAAAAATTAGTAAAAAATAGTATTGGACTTTATGATAAATTAGTAAATAGTCATCCTACATTAGCAAGAGGAAAAGTTTGGTGTATTAGCTGTGGGAAGACAAAGAAAGTTGATTCAGTAGAATGTTTCAGGAGTGGATGGCCTACATGCTGCGGTTATACTATGACATTAGATTCGCCAAAAGAAAGAAAACAATATAAAGGAAAATAAATGTCAAATATAATTCTTCCTTTTAAAAATGATCTTGGCATTAAAGTAGATTTAAATTTGGATGATATAATTCAGGGAATATATAAAACTATTCCAGAGACTACATGTAAGAATTGTGGAACATGTTGTAAGAATGGTTGTCCTCATATGAGGATGTGTGAATTTGCTGTTTTATTTAATAATTTTATTAAAGATATTGATCCTGAAATTAAAAAAGAAGTAGTGCAAAGGTGTGTTGAAAACTTTTTAAGTAATGATGTTGTAAAACCATGTCCTTTATTGAATAAAGATAATGGATGTATCGTATATAAATATAGGCCATCTAATTGTAAAACATATGGAATGATAGATAAAAAAGAATTTAAAAAGAGAGTTAAAAATGCAAAGAAAGAATTCAAAGAGGAATTTGAATTATTAGGTTTGAAGAAACAATGTCAGGATGTTAGAAAAGATGGTAAAATTTTTTATTTAACTACGGAAGATACAGATAAATTAATGAAAAAATTAGCCCATTTAGATGTTGCTTTTGGCGCTCCTAGTGTAGAGGGATTAGTGAGTTATAGAACATTCCATGATTGGGTAATGTTAAAAATATTTGGTGAAGAAAAACTTTGTAGTTTTACTGAATTTAAATTGAAAGCTACAAAGGAAGCAAAAGATTCTTTAATTAAAGAAATTATTAAAAAATTAACAGTGTAAAGGAAAATAAAAATGAAAAGGATATTAAAAGTAAAAGGACATATTGCAGATTGGTATTTTTCTGCAGATTCAGATGAAGAATTATATTCTGTTGCATTTGATATTGTGAATAGAAGTTTTGAACAGGGTTTATATAATGATTTACGTGAAGTTGATTACTCAAAAAGAAAGTTACCTAATTTAAAAGATAATATCAAACGTTGGGAAGCTGCTGCAGAAGTTACAAGGAAACCAAATGGGGAAATTCCTGAATGTATTGAGCATAGTCTTGAGGCGGCAAGATGGGAATTGAATAGTTTTGAAAGACAAATGAAAATGATGTCTAAAGTATCTAAAATTATAGAATCTAAAAATGGGAAAGAAGCATGGAGATTTATCCAGTACACAGTGGATAAAGATATTAAGCTTATAGAATTAAATGATTCAAAAGAATATAATATTTAGGAATAAGTTATGCCTAAAATACAAGTAACAGTTAGAGATGCTAAATTTGATAAACGCAAATTAGTTTTAGTTTTATATTGTGAGGATAATAAGGGAAATAATAAAGGAATAGTTTTAGATAGAGATCTATTAATTCCTCTTATCCCTGGTATAAAAGATTTGGGTCCAGAAGATTTTGCTACAGTATTAGAAGATTCTATTCCGCAATGGATAGGTAAAAAGAAATTTATTGAATGGCAAGAGGATAATAAAGAATAATTTAAGGTTTTTTCATATCATGTCTGCTTCAAATTGTCCCGAATGCGAACGACAACATATAAATATAGGAACTAATAAAGGAGAACAAATGTCTCACACACACAGTATTAAGAACATTGATGATAACGCAACACAGGTTCTTGAGAAGAGATATCTTTTCAGGGACCAAAATAATAATTTAGTTGAGACCCCGGAGGGAATGATTCGGCGAGTTGCTAAGTGTGTGGCAGAGGCAGAGCTATCCAGTGGTAAATCCAAAGGTAAAAAATCTGCGGAAGAATATGAAGAGAAATTCTATAATATGATGGCTGATTTTAAATTTCTTCCAAATTCTCCTACCTTGATGAATGCTGGAACTCCTAATCAAATGCTATCTGCTTGTTTTGCACTACCAGTAGAAGATTCTATTGAATCTATTTGTGAAACAGCTACAAACGCAATTAAAATTATGAAGATGGGTGGTGGAGTAGGATATAACTTCAGTCGATTAAGGGCACGTAATAGCCCTGTAGGCTCAACGCAGGGAGTTGCAAGCGGCCCTGTATCGTTTATGACGTGGTATAACTCTGGTACTCAAGTAATAGCTCAAGGTGGTCGAAGAAGAGGAGCTAATATAGGATTACTTAGAGTTGACCATCCTGATATTATGGAATTTATCAATTGTAAGAAAGATTTAAATAATTTAAATGGATTTAATATCTCTGTTGTAATTACTGATGAATTTATGAAAGCTATGATAAATAATTCAGATTATCAACTTATTAGTCCACAAACCAGTATGCCAGTTGGAACATTAAAGGCATTAGATGTCTGGAATGAAATTTGTAATAATGCTTGGGAAACAGGTGAACCTGGTTTATTTTTTATTGATACCGTAAATAGAAATAATCCAACTATCAATCTCGCTGTTATTGATACTTGCAATCCTTGCGGAGAGTTGCCATTAGAGCATTATGGATCTTGTAATTTAGGATCAATAAATCTTAATAAATTTGTTGATTTAGAACATAAGTCAATAAATTGGAAAGAATTAGAAACAACTGTTAAATTGTCTGTTAGATTCCTTGACGATGTTATTGATGTTAATAAATTCCCAATTAAAAAGATTCAAAAAGAAACATTAGCAAAAAGAAAGATTGGATTAGGTATAATGGGATGGGCAGATGTCCTTTATATGTTGAAAATTTCTTATTCTGATAGAACAGCATTGGATTTAGCTGCTCAAGTAATGGAATTCATTGACAAAACAGCTAAAACTACATCTATTGAACTAGCAGAAGAAAAAGGTGTTTTTGCGGATTGGGAACAAAGTGTTTTTGCTAAAATGGATCCTCCAGTTAAAATAAGAAATTCAACATATACAACAGTAGCTCCAACTGGCACTATTAGTATGATTGCGAATTGTTCCTCCAGTATTGAACCTATGTATGCTCTTGGATATACAAAGACAGTAATGGATGGAACTAGACTAAAATATATGAATTTTTATTTTGAAGATGCTATGAAGAAAGCGAATGCGTATACAGAATTAGTTATGAAAAAGGTATTAGATAATGGTGGTTCATGTCAGGGAATAGAAGGTGTTCCTTTAGATATTCAGAAGGTATTTTTAACTGCTCACGATATTCCTTATGAACAGCATGTTAAAATGCAGGCGGAATTCCAGAAACATACAACTAACAGTATTAGTAAAACAATAAATATGAAAGAAACGGCTAGTATAGATGATGTAAAGAATGCTTTTAAATTAGCATGGGAACTTGGTTGTAAGGGTATTACAGTATATAGGGATAAGTGCAGAGATAATCAGGTTTTAGATTCCAGTGAAGATACAAAAATAAATAATATTAAAACAAAGGGTAAGAATCCATCTCCAGTTCTTCCAGCAAGAAGATATCGGTTGACGACTTCTATGGGGCACGTTTTCGTTACAGTGTCGTATGATGAAGATGGAGCACAGGAGGTATTTACTCAGATTGGAAAGGCTGGATCAGAATTGAATGCTATGGCAGAAGGAATATCAAGGTTAATTTCTCGTAGTCTGGCATGGGGAATACCACCTCATGAGATAGTAAAACAATTAAAAGATATTAAGAGTGATCCTTGTTTTGAGAATGGTAAGTGGATAAAGAGTTTACCTGATGCTATTTCACAAGCTATGGAAGATTTTATTAAATGGTTTAGGGATAATTCAGAAGCAATAAGATCTTTTTTTGAAATAATAAATTCAAATACAAAGGATGTAAAAGTAAAATCTTCTGATAGTATATTAGAAGTAGAAGCAATAGGTAAAAAGAAAGCAACAGGTGCTTTCTGTCCTGATTGTGGGTCTCCTCTTATTTATGTTGAGACTTGTAGAGGGGGAAAGTGTTCCAATCCAAGTTGTGGTTATTCTAAATGCTAATTAAATTATTTGGTACTAAACAAAGAGATTGTGATAAATGTAAACAACAAGAAGCAATATTAAAATTAAATTTTATACAATGTCAATGGGAATTTATAGATTGTGAAGGTAGTAAAGAAGCAAGTAATGAAGCAGATTTATATGGTGTTGTTTCTTATCCTTCCATAGTTATAGTAGATGATAATAAAATTATTTTTAAATTTTTAGGGCAAGTTACTTCTGCGGAAAATATTAAAAATACAATTCTAAAGAAAGGGTAAGTAATGAGTGATAATGCACAGTGTGTTCCTGGTAAAAATTGCACACCTAATACAAATCCATCTCATATTAGACATCATGATTTTGAATTTATTGATGAAATTACATTAAAATTACAAGAAAGATGGAAGGAGTCAGAATGTTCTGGAGATGAATGGAGATTCTGTGTCATTGCTAAATTATATTTCAAAGGAGAAGAAATAGGTGCTTTGCATTTTAGAGATATGGAATCAGCTATGCAATTATTATATGCTAGGAAATTAGATTATTTTGAAAAACCTAATGAAGAAAATATAGATCCATCTACACTTATTCTAAAAATAGAAAAAGATAAATGTAGTCAACCTGGATGTAAAAACATAGCAACAAAGAAATTTATGTTAAAATATCTTTATTCTCAACCTTATGGCGAGAAAATAGAAGTAATAAAACATTATAGGAATGGGTGTTATTTACAATTTTGTGAAAAACATTATATGCGTGGGGATTGTGGGCTTCAGGACGCAGACCATAATTACGAAAAATAAAAAAGAAAGGTAAATAATTTGAACGACAAAATTGCAAAGTATATAGAGAAGTTAAATGATCAGCAAAAGGAAGTAGCGTTACATGGCGCTGGTCCTGCTCTATGCCTTGCCGTTCCAGGTTCAGGTAAGACAACAACAATTACAGCTAGACTTGGTTGCCTTGTAGATTATTGGAATATAATGCCAGAACGTATTTGTGGCATTACATTTACAAATAAAGCAGCTAAAGTAATGAGAGATAAAGCAGTAAAATTATTAGGGGATAGAGCTAATAATATTCGCCTAGCTACATTCCACGCACTTGGTGTAAAGATATTAAGATTATGGTCTAATATGATAGGAAGAAATCAAGATTTCTCCGTCCTTGATGACGATGATGCAGAAGGATTATTCAGGAAAGCTATGCGTAAAGCTGGATTTAATAATGTAAGTGATAAAAGTCCAGAGTTTATTGATGCTTGGAATTGCGTTAAATTAGCTAAAACTAATTACTGGAATATAAGAGATGTAAAAGATAATTTATTTAAAGTAAAATATATAGATTTAGTTGATTTGTATGAAAATGAATTGACTGCTTCTAATTCTTTTGATTTTAATGATTTACTTGGTAAACAACTTGTTTTATTTGATAAGTATCCAGAGTGTTCATTTGCTATTGAAAATGGTGTAGATGTTCTACAAGTTGATGAAGTTCAAGATATAAACAGAGTTCAGTTTGAACTAATAAAAAGATATGTAGGTAAGAAACAGAATTTATTAGCTGTAGGAGATCTTGATCAAGCTATTTATTCATGGAGAGGTGCAGATAGAAAATTCGCAGAGAGTTTCCCTGAAACCTTCCAAAATACTAAATTATTTAAAATAGAAACAAATTATAGATCAACTCCAGAAATATTAGCAAGTGCTAAAAATTTAATTTCTTTTAACCATAGGAAATATCCTATCAATTTAATGACTCCTAATGAAAAAGGAGTTGATCCTCAAATTGGTTTCTTCCCATCTAAAGATGATGAAGCTAAATGGATTGCTAATTCAATTAAAGATATAATGGAAAAATATAAAAGAAATGCTTCTGATTTTGCTATTCTATATAGGGCTAATTATTTAAGTAGAGTATTGGAACAGGAATTAAGAAAGTTAAGTATTCACTATAAAGTGGTTGGTGGTATATCTTTCTATGATAGGGAAGAAATAAAAACAGCTATATCTTATTTAGAATTACTATGTAATGATAAGAATTCTACTGCTTTAGAAAGAATTGTTGCTCATCCTAAAAGAGGATTAGGTGAAAAGAATCTATTAGCAGTAGAAGATTATATGAGAAGTAATGATAAAGGAGCAATACAGTCATTGAATGAATGTGATTTGAAGAGTAATGCTAAACATAGAGCAGATGAATTGTATAGTATTTATACCCATGCTAAATCAATGAATGGATTATTTATTAAATGTGAACATGTTTTAAGTGCTTCCGGATTTCTTGAGTATCTAAAACAAAGAGATATTGCAGAAGAAAGAAATTATGAAGGTAAATCAAGGTTTGATAATGTAATTGAATTTCTTAGATTTGTTAAAGATTATGAAATGACATCATCACCTGATCTTTCTTCTTTATTGCAACAAATTTCTTTATTGACTAGCTTTGATGAGTCCAGTGATAATGGTTATGTGACACTAAGTACCATGCACGGCGCGAAAGGGCTAGAATGGCCTGCTGTGTTCGTTTGCGGGCTAACTGATGGGGTGTGTCCGCATAAAAAATCAATAACTCCAGAAGCAATAGAAGAAGAAAGAAGATTATTATTTGTTTCCATGACTAGAGCGGAAAGAAGATTATATTTAACTAGTCCTGTAGGTAGAAATGATAATGCAGAACTTCCTTCTAGGTTTTTGAAAGAAACTGGATTGTTAAAAAGAAAAGAAGAAGTTTTTCAGGGATAATAAAGGAGAATGAAATGGATAAAAATAAAATGTCAGCAGTTATGTGTATGGGGATTTTTAGAGATAACATAAGTGTAGAAACTACAAAACCTGCAATAGTTCATGTAAAAGATAAAGATACAGGAAAGAAAAAGAAATATTTAATTCCAGTACTTTTTTTTGGTGGTAATTCTAAAAGTATAAAAAAAGTAATTAACAATGCTTTAAAAAGAATTATAAAAGAATCTGAAAATGAGAAATAAAAATGATAAAATATGAAATTATTCATTGCACTAATTCAGTTAGAAATAAAGATATACCTAAAGATAATAAAAAATTTTTATTTGATGTAACTAATATATTAAATCAATTTTCAAAAGATGGATATAAATTATATAATATATATTGGGACAAGTTGGATATGTGTATTATTACTGTTGGGAAAGAAGATAATGAGAATGAAAAGAAAATAGATGATATTATTAGTTCTAATATAGAACCAGAAGGATTAAATAATTTTCTTGGTTTGATACCTGATAAATAATTATATTTTATTTAATAAAAAGGAGGAGTAAATGAAAAAGAAAGACTTGGAATTAGAAACTGATTCTGCTAATTTAGTACAATTATATAAAATTGAATCTGATTTCAAATATAGGGAATGGTGTGATAAAATTCCATATATTAAATTTTCTTCTACTTGGGAAGTGAAAATTATTCCACCTTTTATGGGCGCAATGGCTAGATTTTTAGTTCAAAAAGGTAAAGCTAAAGTTTCTGTCTATCTTGATTGTCATGAACATTTAGGATTTTATGGTGGACCTTATTGGGAAATTTTTCCTGTAAATAATGATACTGCAAGATGTGATATTAATGATATTAAAAAATTATTAAAATATATAAAACAATCAATTAGAGAACAAAGTAAATAAATTTATAATTATATATTTTATTTTTTCTGAACCATTTCTGTTGAGACACTGTATAATTTATGGAGAATTTGTAAAATGAAAACTATTACAAAAGAAAAAGCTAATAAGTATTGGCAAGCACTTGATCTTTTATATCCAAAGCATCGTATGGTAGGTCAGTGGCATGAAATGTGGAAAGATGCTCCTAAAGGATACTGCACAGATAATGGCCCTAATGGATGGGGAGCTTATGGTTGTAAAAGGTGTCAGGCAATTGTAGATTGTGGAATTAAAATTTGGCCAAGAAGTAAAAATATGTAGAGTTTTATATTAAATAGGATTATATTATATATGTCAAAAATAATTATTTGCAAAACAAAAAATTGTATTAATAACAATAATGGATGTTCTTTATCTAATATCGTTATTGATAAAGGACGATGTTTAATGTTTAAAAGTAAAGATAGCATTGAAGCACCAACTATAAATCAGAATACGACACAAAGAATTTCTGGGATAGTAGAAAGTAAACCTGCTCCCAGAGGTGGTTGTAAAAATTGTGGTCGGAATCGAATCTAAAAAAGGAGAAAAATGTAATGCCAGAAGAAACCATGTATGAGAGACTTGATGAAGCCGAGTCTATTATGAAGAAGCTAGTTGAGAAGTATCCAACTAAATTCTCTAATGTCGATTGTATTACTGTTAGCTGGTGGAGTATCACCAACAAGGAAAAGCCAAAGAGTTGCAGGACAATCGCAAAGATTATGGGTCTAAAACCACCTGTTTCTCTTATTACAGATCAACGTTATATTGTTGTTGTATATAATAGTGATTGGACACAGTTTAATCCAGCACAGAAAGCTATTGTTGTTGCCCATGAAATTAGCCATATTGAGGGTGACGGATCATTATCTAAACATGATCTTGAAGATTTCTCTTCTCTTATTAAAAAGTTTGGTGTTGGTTATATCAATAATACAGAACTTCCTAATATTGTTGAGGAAGATGTTCAATGGTGAAAGAAGCAAAATACATGTCTTTATATCAGAAATATCGTCCAAGATGTTTAGAGCATGTAAAAGGACAACCCCATATTGTAAAGTCGTTGCAAAACGCCGTTGTCAATAATAGGGTGTCCCATGCTTATCTTTTTACTGGACAATATGGTGGTGGTAAGACTACATTAAGTAGAATATTGGCATGTATGTTAAACTGTCAAAGAGGCATGTCGGCTACTCCTTGCGGAGTATGCCGAATATGCCAAAGAATAATGACAGGTAATTCTATTGATGTAGTTGAGATGGATGCGGCTTCTAACAGGGGTATAGATAATATTAGAGCTTTAACTGAAAGCTCATCTGTAGCCCCTGTTGAAAGTAAAAGAAAAATATATATATTAGACGAATGCCATGCTTTAACAAATGATGCTGCTAATGCTTTATTGAAAACATTAGAAGAACCATCTCCTAATTTACATTTCTGTCTTTGCACTACTGAACCAAAGAAGGTATTAGATACAATTAAATCAAGGTGTCAACATTTTGAAGTAAGAAGTATTTCCCCTCAAGATATAGCTGAACAACTTGTTTTAATTGCTAAATATGAAAATATAAATATAGAATCAAGTTCTTTATTATCTATTGCTCATTTATCTAATGGTAGTATGAGGGATGCGGTAAGTAATTTAGAGGGGATTTGGAATTATTGTGGCAATAATGATATAAAAGAAGTAGATATTGCTGTATTCTTTGGTAAACCTGCCCATACTGTTGCTTATGATTTAACTGATGCTATTATTTCTACGGATATAAATAAAGCATTAGGTATTATATCTAATCAGATTGCTTCAGGTGTTAGTGCAGATGCTTTACTATTGGATTTATCTACATATTGGCGTAATTTAATGTTAGTAAAAGCAACTAATAAAGTAGAAATATTAAATTTAGGTAAGGATATGAGTATGAAGATTATAGGTCATGTTCAAAGATTAAGCAATGTAGCTAAATCTGTTATGATTTTTCAGGCATTAGAAGAAGCGCAAAGAGGGATAGCGTTTTCTATACAATCGTTACATGTATTGGAGGCATGTGTCGTTAAAGCAATGATTATTTTGTCGTCTGGATGAAAAATAAATAATAAATATATTTTTCTTTTAGTTAAAAGGATATTATTATGTCAAAAGAAAAAATTGATGAAGATATTTTAATTGATAATTTAGTAAAAAAAGTAAAAAAGAAATGTTGTCAGGAGTCATTTGATAAATTACATTTACTTTTATCTGAATATATATCTAAATTAAAATATCAATTTTTTATTCCTGGTATGTCAAGTGATGATTTAGAACAAGAGTGTTTGATAGCTTTAAGATATAAAGCTATATTGGATTATGATAGTGAACAAGGTGAATTTATTCCTTTCGCCAAACTATGTCTGAAAAGACATATAATTACAGTAGTAAAGAGTGCTGGTAATAATAAACATATTCCATTAAATTCTGCTTTATCTTTAAGTTTCGATGTTGATTTAAATGATGAAGATGATGAAAATGTTTTTTTGTTAGGTGCTATACCAAGTAAAAATAAATTACCTGGTAATTATGGTAATAAAAAATTTGATATAATAGATAGAGTATCAAGAGTAGAGCAAATAATAAAATTAGCTAATAATCTAATAAACACTTTAACTACTTTAGAAGGAGAAGTTTTATCTTTATATGCTAATAAATTATCATATAAAAAAGCTGTTGATAAGATGATTAAAAGAGGAGTTAAAAGTGCTGATGGGAGAACTCCAGACACAAAGATGATAGATAATAGTATGTCGCGGATAAAGAGTAAAGCTAAAAAAGTCTATGAGGAATTATTGGAAGAAGAATCTGGATTTATTAATTAAAAAATATCTCGTAAATTAAGGAGAAACAATGTCAAAAAAGAAGGTTCTACACGGTAGTCAGACTGGTCTTAGTTTTACTATTAATTCCGATGTTCTGCAGAAAGTATTGCCTCTTGTAGCGACAGCCACTTCAAAACAAGGTAATCAAAAATATATAAAAATAGAGAGTGAAGGTAACGGAGTAGCTTTTTCTGCAAATAAATCTCCTTTTGATCTTAAAAGAAGTAATTCAAAAGGGAATGATGTAGTTGATGGGATTGCTGTAAGATACTCCGTTACAGAGAGTGATGGAGTTGAGATTAAGTCTCATGGAGCTATAGCAGTATCTGCTGAAGAGATTCTTGCAGCAAGAAGAATGTGTACTGATACTGGTAAAATTCTTATTTCTGCTTATTCCGCCTCGAAAGAAGAGTTGGAAAAGTTTAGTAAAGTAGTGGAAACAGAAGAAGAGACAGAAGGAAATGAATCAGATACAGGTCTTGTAGGTAAAGCTATTGTATTCTTCCCAAGAAAGGAAGGACAAGAAGCAACTTGTGATTCTGATAAGTTCTGCACTCTTCCTGTTGCAAATCCAGATATTCTTGATAGACCTAATATGTCTTTAGACACAACTCCAATTACAGTAAAGGCATCTGATTTACAAGATGTTATTTTGAGAGTAGCTGCTATTTCAGAAGAAAACACAAGTTTCAAGGCTCATAGGGCTATTGAATTAAGAATTGGTAATAATGCTATTCAGGCATCGGGTAATCAAAGCAATATTATGATTTTTGCTTGCAAGACAGATGTAAATGTATCTTGTGAACCTGTAAAATTTTATATTATGGGTAAACCTTTACAAGCTATGTTCTCAAAGATTAGTCCTGATTCTAATATTGATATTAAAACAGATAATGGAAGGATTGTATTTTCTACTGGTGGACTTACATTTATTCTTTATTCTATTATTGATAAAAGTATAGAAGAAAGGTATGTTACTTTACAGAAGATTATTGAAACACCAGGTGATGGTAATGAAGTTACTGTATTCCAGAAAAAATTTATGGAATGTATTGAAAAGGCAAATATGGCAGGTTATCTTGGAATTACTTCTTTAAGTTTCAATATAAAAGAAAATTTAATTAATATTAAAGGAAGTGATAGTTCTAAAGTAATGAATGCTCAAAGTTCTTTTGAAGGAACAGGTATTACTGAAGATATGGCAGAGTTAGTTGTAAATTACAATCTTAATGATTTGAAGAGAGTAGTAGCATCATTACCTGTAGTAGAAACTAGGACTTTGTTTAGAGGGGCCGATAAAGCAACATTATTTAGAGCAAATGAAGATAATATTTCTGTTGTTGCTTTGATTCAGCCAAGGACTATTGCGGTATAATATGGCAAAGAAAAAAGAAAAATCTCAAGTTCCCATCACCAAAAAGAATATTATATTTCTTGGCGGTGATGATTATATGATTTATTCTTTTATTAGGAATGAAAGAAACAAATATAAATCAAGGAAATGGATTCAATTATCAAAAAATAAAAGTGAATTGATTGATGAATGTTGTAATTCAGGTATTGGGGATGAGGATACACAAAAGATATTAGAAGAATGTCCAAATGCTGAAATAACAACTGATATTATCAATTTATATAAAAGTATAAGATATTTATATGTAATGGGAACACCGAGGAAGAATTCTAATGCTTACAAATTAGCAGAAGAATGCTGTTTTTTAGAAGAGAAGGTTGCACCTACTGAAATAGATAAAGTCAGGTGGATATTAGGGACTATAAATGGACATGGTAAATCAATATCTTATCCATATGCTGAATATTTATGTCGAAGATGTAATGGGAATATGTTTAAAATAGAAAATGAAATAAATAAATTAATATGTTATGTAAACAATAATACAAATATAGGTATAAGCGATATAAATGAATTAGTTCCAAGTGAGGATAATTTTATTATTTGGAACTTGTGTGATGCTTTTTCTTTATATTCTTCTACAGATAAAACAAAATGTATTGAAGAAGTGCTGAAACAAATCAGTATAATGAAAGCAGTAGGGAATGATTCTTTGCCTATACAAGCTATGTCTACGTTGATATGGTATTTTAATAGTTTAGCGGCATTATCTACGGAAATCCATAAAGGGGTTACAGGAGATCTGGCTATAGAAAACGTAATAAAGAATATAGTGAAAGAAGATGGAAAGTCAATGTTTAATAGTTATGGATTAAAGAAAAGTTACAATATAGCTAAAAATAGAACTCCTATGGAATTTGCTTTTATTTTAAATGAATTAAATTGTGCGGAAATAGATGTTCGGTTGGCTAGGGGAATTGAGAAATTTGGTGTAATGGAGAAGCTAGTCTTATCCATTTGTTACAGAGAGGCATTTAATAATGACAAAACAAGAGTATATTCAGGGAAATCAATCAGATGGAACAAGTTCTAATTTAGAGTTCCATGCTGAAAATCTTACTGAAACAAAGGTTTCTTCGGTTCATCAGGATGCTTTGATGAAGAGTGCTGTTAGGGGACTTCCGGCAGAAGATATAGGTGAGGAAGAATTAGATTCTTCTATGGTTCAAAATTTTCTTCCAAGTAATGAAGAAGGGGAGTTGGATTATCAAGAAGTTCCTAATGGTGGTGATTTATTAACTGATTTTCGTAGTGAAGTAATAAATATTATATCTAATTTGGCTAATATGAGTGCGTTTGTATATTCTAATGATTTTTTAGGTGCTCAATCTTGTATTGAGACAGTAGAAAAGAAGTGGCCAGAATTAGTTAAATTAGTAGAAAAAGAATTCGGAAAACAATTTCCATAATAAAAATGAAAAATAAAATAATTGGAGTTGATATAGGTTCAGAGAGGATAGTATTATCAACTCCAACTGATGTTTTATCCGATGAATTATATATTCCTGAAAATAATAGATTATATAATCATGTATATAGATTTATCAATCCATCCGTATACCCACCTACAAAATCTTTACTTACATATAATATGAAAAAAGATTTTGATGGTTATCTAATAAACCAAAATAATGGTTATTGTAGTTGTAAATTATTATTTAAAATTTTTCTTTCTAATTATATAAAAAATAAAAATTTAGATTGCGACAAATTAGTTGTAACAATTCCTAGTTCATATCATGCTATCCATACCAATGAATTAAAAGAAATATATAAAGAATCTTTTAAAAGAGATATAGTTACTATTCCTACAGCGGAAGCTGTAACAATTGGAGATACAAAAGCAAAAGAAAAAACACTATATATTAGATTAGGAAGATATTCTTTAGATGTTTGGGTAGCATTTAGAGATAAACAAATAGATATTCCTTATTATTATGGAACAATGAATATAGGAATGGATGATTTATTTATTAAATTTGCTAATTTATTATGGCATACAGATATAAAAGATAATAAGATAGAGAATAATATATATAATAAATCTATTGATATAGCTGAAAAATTGATTAATGATATAAGAATTGAGGTTCCATCCGTTCCAAATGCTCAAAAGAAAATATCATGGTGTATTAGAAAGAATTTAGCTTCTTCTTTTATTACAAGTGATTTAGAAGCACAAATAAAAGATGCCATGAAATTGATAATTGATTCTTATTCTTTTGATGATTCTAAATTTGATATTGTTTTTTGTGGTATTGGTATGTTATATGATTATGCTCAATCTATTATTAGGCGGATTAAATGGGTTCATCCTCCAAGTGAAATGAGAGTATTACATGGGGATTGTATGGCTAGGGGGGCAGCTTTATATGGAGAAAATCCTGGTATAATTAAAAATTTTTATATTAGGAGGACATATTCAGTTGGGTTGGCTACAAACAAATGTGAGGTTATATTAAAAAAAGGAGATATTCTTCCTAATAAGTCAGTTAAAGAGTATAAAATAACAGGGACAGGAAGTAGTTTGATGTTTAAATTATATGCTGGTAGGTCTACAGATCCACAGAGTAATGTATTTTTGAAAGAATTTGTTATTGATAGTCCCAAAGGAGTGAATCCGTCATCTAAATTAATTATTGATTCAAATATAGGAATTGATAATTGTTTAGATATAAAATGGAAATTTACAAATTTAAATTTTAAATAAAGGAGAAAGGAAATGTCTTGCAATCCAAAAGAATTTACTCATGTTGAATGTCATGTTATAGAATCATTTAAACAACACTTACCTGCTGGTTGGAATATAACTAGTTTATGGACTAACACTGAAGAATTTTCTTTAAAAGAAGGTTTTAATATAAAAAAATATGCTATTTCAATTAAAAAAGGTAATAAATATAGATATGCTTTTATTGAAGATCCATATAAACCTGAATTTTATATCAATTTCTCTGTCAATCATAAAGAACCAATTTGGAAGGATTCAGTTAAAAATGGAGAATGCCCTTTTAAATTCTGGGACATGACACTAACTGAAAAAGAAGAAGATAAAAAATTATTTTTTATTTGCGATCCTGAATATAATATTAAATTAAAAGAATTTTGTGAGAAATCTTTACATGGAGAATGAAATGATTTTTATTGGAATTGATCCTGGTGTTTCGGGTGCTGTTGCTATTATTGATGGAGAAAAGATATTTGTTAGTAATGTTCCTATTATTGAAGGAAATAAACATAAAGAAATAGATGCTGCGTCATTAGTTGATATATTAAAAGAAAATATAAATGAAACAAGTAAATGTTTAGCTGCTTTAGAAAAA
>ERZ1292632.1329-Hain-H43-01um-R2-1329-length-24390-cov-5_pt1 | contig 24390 bp, 42 predicted proteins | sample MGYA00564407_ERZ1292632 | MGnify/ENA primary metagenome ERZ1292632 (study PRJEB36523, sample SAMEA6512637) | groundwater metagenome | collected 2019-01-08 | study: AquaDiva: Metagenomics assemblies of 32 groundwater samples | reverse complement strand
AGCCCATCGACTTTCGCTCACGGCTCTGGCACCGTATCCTTTACTTACGCAGGCGAGCAGTTGCTTCGTGATGCCACAAACACAGCCCGAACATTCAATAACGTTATAGTGGACAAATCGGCAGGAAATGTGCTCTATTTCTTCGATGCAAAAGGATTTGCCCTCACCGTGGCAGGAACATTGACTATAACATCCGGCACATTCAGTACAATAGAAAAAACCAGTAATGTATCTCGTAATCTTACTGTTACGGGCGCTTCATCAATCACAGGAACCTTAACGACAAATGCGAGCACATTTACGCCAAGCGGCGCAGTAACAATTAATTCAGGCGGGGTGTTGGGCGGAGCAACAGCTTGGATATTCACAGGCAATTCAACCGCAACTGTAACATGCAATTCAGGCGGAACAGTTAGCCTTCCGACAGGTTCGGGAGCATGGACACAATGCGCAAACTTCGCAAGCAACGGCACGCTCACTAACAACGGAGTTACATTCACAGTACCAGCAAGCGGGAACACTGCTGGCGGTGTAACTATTGCAGGTACTGCGCTGTCATTTACGAACGTGACAGCCAACAACGGAGATTATGGCTTAACATTCAGTAATAATATTACAATAACAGGTACTCTAACGATGGCAGGTGCAGCAAGAAAGAAAATACTAAATGGAATAACCTTGACAATGGGAACAGTCTCGGCAGCAGGTGCAATAGCAAACACAAGCACACAGGCATTCGCAAGCGATGCAGCATCAGCCTCATTCACTGTTCAAGCGGCAAGCGCAAGTTATCTATGTGTCTGCACAGGAACAGACTGGAACTGGGACGGCGGTGCATCTGGATTAACATTCAACATTAAATGGCTTGATTATCAGATTGCCGCAACTACTGGCGGTGGTGGCGTAACAGTTGTATTTACAGGAAACACGACAACAAAGGCCTTCACTGTAACTGCAGCAGATACTTTGACTTGTACAACTGCAGGAACTACAATAACAGTAGGCGGCGTTGATAACGATATGACCATAAATGGTACTCTTACTTTAACAGGAGTAAGCGGAAACAATGTAACCATATCCATCAGTCAAAATCTCTTTTTATATGGAACTACATCAGTAATGACTTATGCAACAATATCGGGAGTAGGAACAGACGTTCCGTTGGCCGTTGGTGGAAATCAAAGCCATTCTTTTGTAACGGTTAATGGACCAAACAACATCGCAATATATATATTCAACAGCGCTATAGTCACGTTTACATCAAGCACATTTACAGGAGACTCTGGGAATTACGACGTTTGGTGTGAAGGCGGAAATCTACAAGCCGATAGCTGCACATTTAGCACAGACCGAACTCAAATAACAACAGGAGGCTGGATAGTCAGCAAAGACGCAAGTTCTAATTTTACCATTTATGGGGTTTTGGCAAATTCTGAAACACCAAGTGCAGGATACAGGGCGGCGGATGTAACTGGAAATCTGACGATACGCAATGCAACAACATATTCATCCGATGCAAGCTATACTCTCGGGGCAGCGATGGTAAACACGGATGCTGTAACAATTAATGCTTCTACTACATTGTCTACTGGTGCTAATTTAGTTTTAACTGTCACTGGACAGACAGCGATAACTGGCACGCTCGACTGTAATGCAAGCACCATAACCCTAACAGGTGCGGTAACTGTCGCAGGTACGTGGACGCTCAGCTCTAGCTCAAATACGATAGGAACTTCTCTCGCACAGAGCGGGACAATTACCTTCGCTAGCGGAACGGATTTATACGGTTCGGTAGCAGGAAAGGCTTGGACGCAGAGCGGAACGCCAACGACCACTTGGAACACATGCAACCTCAAATGGCTGGACATCCAGTGGGACGTGACAACTCCTGGGACAACCAAGACAATTACTTTCGATGGAAACATGACCATAGATGGAATCACCGTGACTGCTACGGATATTCTTACAGTTGGAAACAACACAATAACAGGAAATACGGCCAAGAGAATAATAGTTGCGGGGACTTGGACTGAACCAACAGGGGCAACGCTCAATGGGGTAAGAATCGAAGCTACGGGAAATACTTTTACAGGTTCAAAATACACTATTGACTCAAATACGTGGATAGTAAGCAAAAATGATGGTGGAACAACCAATAAATATGTAGCAATTGGCACACAGAACTGGAATAGCGCAGCAACATATACGTTCTCGACTTCGACAATTCTCGCAAATGGACTGTCAATTTATATGATTGCCCCAGCGAGCGGGAGCACATTATTTACATTTAATGTGGACAATGTTGGCGTTAAACTAATCAATGTCGCAGCTAGCACGACTATTCGAGTTTCTGATACAATCGATGTTTATACACTTTCCTTTGTAAACAACGGAACTTGGGACAAGAGCGCAGGATATGGCGGGATGATACATATTGGCGGAATTATTATAGAGACCCAATTCTATGATGCATTGGCGATCTATGATGCACCAATAGACGATACTGAAATGTATGAGAGGCGAATGGTATGAAATTAGATATTCACAATAAACTTCAACATACTCAAATGAAACATATATTTGAAATTTTAGAATTTAAAGAAAACAAAATAGCCAAGATATTGAACAATTGGGAGATATGCAAAGAAATAATGCGAACCCAAATAACAGATAAAAAAGAATTAAAAGAATTAATCAAAAGTTTAAAGGTGGGCTAATGGCAGAAACAGGAACATCCAGCACGCAGGGAACTGCAATTGCAGCTTATAACCTATCTCCAATAAAATTTAAACTAAAGGTAATTAAACAAGCAATACCTACTATTAGCATATCAAAAAAGAACAAAACGCAAAAGGTGAGACTAGATGGAAGATGATGAAAATACAGTCGGAGACGAAGAAAATGAAGAAGAAGATGAAGAAGGTGAGGAATAATGCCACTTCCACTTCCTAAACCAAATGAATCCGAAAAATCATTCATTGGACGATGTATTTCGTTCATCATGAGAGACAAGCCAGATACGCCACAAAAACAGGCAATTGCCATGGCATATAACCAATGGAGACTTTACTTAAAAAGAAAACATAAACGTAAATTAATAAGCATGAAAAGCGGAAAACCGCAGAAAGCAAATTATAAAATGGGATTTGAAAGGTGATATTCAATCGCATATGTAACATATACAGACATCAGAGCTATAACGAGCTTAACCACTAGTGATATTTCCGATGCTGATTTGACCACTTTAATTACTTATGCGACAGGTCTGTTAAATCGGGAAATTAATGTAGTCGTAGAAGACGAAAAAATAGAATACATAGACACAGAGAAAAAGAATTATATCAATGGTTCTAATACAGTTTATTACACCAAACATACCCCACTTGGCGATTATGACAATGATGGAGATGTGGATACCTCTGATTTCTATGTTTATAATATAGACTCTGCAGGAACTAGGACAGCATTTACGGTTTCAGCGGTCAATGATCCTTGGATTGGGAAAATTACGCTCGCAACCGCTCCTGCATCTGCGACCAGACTTTACATTACTTATGCTTGGGCGCCACTTAGAGAAGACAGTTCCTTACATCCTTTAATTAAATTGGCTTGCATGCAGCTTACAGCAGCTCTCGCTTATAAAAAGCTACACGGCGGGATTATTTCGGGGATTAGGATTGGCAAAATAGCCCTGACTTCCGAGCCCCAAACTTATCATACCTACATGTCTGAATATTACCGCACAATTTCACAAATCATTGCAAAAGCTGCGTGGCTTCAGGAGGGTCAGGGTTTTTCGGAACGTGATTAATATGGTAACCACAAATTTCGACCAAGTAATTTTAAGCATGTCTGAGTCATTGACTTGGAGACACATAGACAGTCAGACATTTAATACCCGTGGGGATCCGACCAATACAACTTCGGATTCAACCGTAAGAGCACACGTACAAATAATGGACGGCTCAGAGGTGGAAACTGCGGCAGGACTCTTGACTTCTGGAGACTTAATCATATTTTTCCGTCCGAGTGACGTAACAACTATTGCCAAGGAAGATGAAATCCAGTACAATTCAAAATGGTATACAGTAAAAAATGTGATACTTGAAGGTCGGCCGTTCGGCGCGACACAATTTGTTGAAGTTCAGGCAAAATTGAAGATGTCAGACTAAGCCCTCTGTTGGTGGGCTGAGAGAGAACCTCTCTGTTGGTGAGGTGAGAAAATGGCGACAGTAACCGTCGCAGCAATAAATGAAGAAATTTGGAATAACTTTTATAGTCTTATCTCTGGCTTGACTGACCCAGCAAGTCGGACAGGCAGTCCTAAATGGATTGTTTCTTCGTTCCCTGATACCGATATTGATACAATCGGATACCCCATTGTTGAAATTTCCTCACCAAATGTGGAGTTTTCGAAATTCACTTTTAGGAAAAAGAACGTCTATTCCTGTAAAATTAGAATTACCGTTCACACAAAAAAGGCAGCCTATGCCGATCAGCTTGCGGATGACATAATTGCCATTTTCAATAGCAGCACCAATCTTAATACTCTCTATGCTGCAAATATCGTGAGATTAGAAATGTCTGGCTCGGATTACACAACAGTAATTAGAAATGGGAATAAAATCCATGAAAAAAGCCTGACATATAGTTTTAGATTTTATGGTTCGGTGAGTTGATGGCTGGTTTAGTAAATATACAAATTCAGGACAATGGCGCAATGATGCGCTTAGGTAACCTTAGTGTTGCTGTTAAAAAGATACCTGAAGCGTGTCTTGGTCGGATTGCTTTCGATGTAAGAAAAGAAATGCGTAGGAGACTTTCTGTTGAAAAAAGAAATTTCACACAAGAATTATATGATAGTCTCCAAGTATTTGGTGAAGGTAGACAAAAGACAATCGTTGGAGACATCCATGGAATCTTCCTTGAAACAGGAACTAGACCGCATTTCATTCCCAAGACTGCACTTACCCTTGGCTGGGCTTGGAGCAAAATGCAGGGAGTTCCATTTAACAGCAGATTTCGGGTATTTCGGTCAATTGTCGCCGAAAAAGGCACACAGGCACATCCGTTCATTTGGCCAGCAGTAGTTGTGGTTGGTTTACGTTACTCTCGGTATACTCAAGAAGAATTAGAAAAAATTCGGAGGAGAGTATTTAAAAAATAAAGGAGGAAAAACATGGCATTTCCAGATGTATGGAGTGAATATGCTTTGATTTCGATAACAAAGCAAGCAGGATCAGATATTGAATTTGCGACCATAATAGATTCGATTAGGATTAAAGAAGGTGATAAGGATATTGATTTAATTGCTACAATGGGTGGTGGGAGACTTGTCGTGACAAAACCACAGGGTCCAGTTGAAATTTCATTTGACGCATACCCTGTAGATACAGATCCTTGGACAACGCCAGCAGCCGGTGTAGCGCAATTATTTGATTCGCCAACGACCAATGATATAACAGATCCAAAAGTATCTTCGACAACGAGATTCCATAATAAATATCGCGTGGCTATTTTATATACAGGTGATACAGCCGCTACGTCAGGTGCGGGAGCAACAGCAGCTGCAACAAATTCATTTAGATATGTACTTGCAGATTGCTATTGCACTGGGATGGACACAGATTCTAGCTCATCAGACCCAATGAAAGTATCTTTGACATTTAAAGGTGCACCGCTTGATAAGACAGGTACAGCGAACAGGAAAATCGAAAGTAGTGCAACAGCACTGGCAGCATTAGCAGCATATACCGCATCGGTTAAATTTTGAAGATTTTGAAGATGGATAAAGAAAATATGAATGGTGACGAATATTTAGCGTGGCAGGAAGGACTCAAGGAAAAAAGGAAAAAAATAGATGAAACCATAAAAAAGGCGAAACAAAATGCACATAATAATCGCAGTAAACACATATCCTGAACACTTTGATAAGTTTGAAGGATGGCTTAAAAGCAAGAATGTGTTAGTGCGAGAAGTTAGATTATATGACCTCATAGTTCCAAAAGAAACAGAAAAGGAGCTTACCCTCGCCTTGGGTTCCCTGCCACGTTCCCGATTTGCTATTTTCCTTGAACGATTAGGGCATATATTCAGATGGATGCTTAGTTTAAAGAAATTTGAAAAAATCCAACCCCAAAAATTTACAGAACGGGGCTGGTGGGCATATGCTGCCATACTTGGAAAGGTCGAAGATGGAAGAACTAAAGACGGAGTTGAAATGTTATGACTGAAGGAGAACTGCCACAGGCAAAAAATGAGAAAACACAGGAGATCTTAGACGATTTGGCTAAAAAAATAAAAACGCCGTGTATTTGCTCAAAATGCCATCGTAGGGATACCTATGATTTAGAGGACAAAAATGAACAATGCCATACTTGTGGTGCAAATTTGCGTGCCTTAGTTCAGTTAAAACGACCAGACCTCAGCATAACAAGAGTTCCACCCAAGACCCTTGAAAAGTTCAAAAAACTTGCGCATGAAGAATTTAATGACGATTGGGGGTTCACCCTCAAATTCCTTGTAGATGGGATAATTGATGTGGAAGTCCAGCAATTAGCATTCATGATTCAAGCACTTGAAGGAAGAATCGCTAAACTTGAAAAAGATTTTGCGCAGCCTTTGCAATTACAGCCTAAACGCATCATGACATTTGGCGCAAAAAAAGAACTGTTGCTTGAAGAAAAGAAAAAAGAAGAAGAAAAGAAAGGTGAATGAATATGACAGATATTGAAGAGAAATTTAAAAGACATTATGGAAAATCGATGGAACTGACATTGGGGGATGACGTATTCCAATTTAAGCCATTTGATTGGAGAGAAATTGATTTACTTCTTGGAATGGATTCCGAAAATATAGAAAAATCAGTTCAAAATCTGAAAAAAGCTGTGTTTGATATGGTAAAAAATTCTTATCCAGACCTTCCAGAAGAAGCAATCCAGCAATTTTGTGCAGATAATTTTGTTAAACTTACCGAATTAATCATGTCAAAATATCGGGGAGAGATTTCAGAAGAACGCATGAAAATGGCTGCTCGCCTTGAAGAATTAAGAAATAGACGAAGGAAATCACAACCACAATGAATATCATAGATAAATTAAAAAATGAAAAAAATGACGTTGACCTCAGAGACCCCTTAATCCATCATATCCTTATGTCCAGATATGGATGGATACCGATTAGAGACTTAGTGGGCGAAGACATCATAATTGAAATTGACGAAGAAGGAAAGAAAAAAATAATTAAAATTCATAGAGATGGCACACCAATACATACAATTTGGAATCTGTTAGCTTTTATAGAAAAAGATGCAAACGATATACCTAAACCATCAGAATTAAGGAGATTCGGACGCTAATGGGAGTAATTACAGAATTTATTAATTATATAGCAACAATGAGGGAAAATGTTTCTGGTAAGATTAACAATTTAGCTAAACAGTGGCAGATGCAAACAAAATATGCTAAAGAATTTGGAGTTTCTCAGTTAACTGTAGGAATGGCAATGGATCAAATGGGCAAAAAATTTTCAAAGGGTGGAGAAATTATTGATAAAAATATATTTGGAACCAAAAAAATGACCAAGGTGCAAGAAGCCTTAAGAAGAAGTACCAAAGGATTTAGGGGCGAATATCTTACACTTATGTTTACTGCTTGGGCAGTAAATAGAGCAATGATGGGCATACTTTCCCCTGCATTTGAAATGGTGGGGACATTCTCAATTTTAAGTGAAATTATTGGAATTGCCTTTTTGCCAGTCGCTACCGGATTGCTTGATATTCTTCTTCCAATAGCTCTATGGTTCTTGAGTTTAGATGAAAATACAAGGACAGTCATTGGGACAATAATTTTTGTAATCGCAACTATTGCAAGTGTAATTGCTGCATTAGGTATGTTTGGCTTGGCAATTCCTTTAATCAGTACGGGTATTGGAATTTTAATCGGTGTTCTCGGACCGCTCTTAATACCCCTCGCTGGAATTGCTCTTGCAATCGGATTAGTATATATGGTTTTTACATATTGGGATAAGATACCTGATATTTTAAAGCCAATAATGATAACTATCGCTGGATTGTTATTTTATATGATGGGTCCACTAGGTTGGATCGCTGCTGCTGTAATGGCGGCTATTTTAATTTGGAAAAATTGGGATAAGATTGTTAAATTCTTTACCGATGCATGGAATAGTTTACAATCTTGGTGGGCAGGATTTTGGCCTGTACTTTTAGATGCTCTTTTATGGCCTGCAAGGCAATTATGGAATATACTCACTGGGATTTGGACTGCTATTCCTGAAGGGTTTAGGAATATGCTCAAAGGTGCTTGGGATTGGGGTGTAAATCTTATTAAAGGATTTATTGATGGAATTTTATCTATGCACAGGGCAGTATTTGAAGCTATTTGGAATATCCTGCCCGAACCAATTAAGGCAGTTCTTTCTGGGATAGGTGGAATGTTTGGACTTGGATTGCCTGCGGCACAAGCAGGCGGATTTGTAGCTTCTACTGGTGCGGCGGTAATACATAAGGGAGAAACAATTGTTCCTGCGGGGGCTGCCGCCATTTCTTTTAATCCTACAATCAATATTTCGGGTACAGCTGGGGTAGATGCAAGATCGCTTGCCAATGAAATATTCAGACTTGTCGAGCCAGAACTCAGGAGGATTGCTTCACGATGACAACTGTAACTATGACCAAAACAATCCCTACGTCGGGAATCGGATATACGCTTGGGAGCTCTTCAAGCGGTGATGTAACTGTTTCGGGCAGTGGTAGTAGCAGAACTGTTACATTTAATTTAAATTTATTTGCAGATAAAATTATTTTCAATAGCAAAAAAAATATGATAAAAATACCCATCCCCAAAACAACATATCTTATTCCTTCACAATCTACTGTCGTAGATTTAAATAGAAATGAGGAAGATATTGTAATAACCATATATTTAGACAATGACAGTATCTTTACTGCCGAACAAAAGATGTGGATACTCCGTGCCTTTGAAGCAAATGGAGGCCCTTGTAGTTCATTTGTTTGGGGCTCAACTACAATAGATGGCTCAGATACTTCCGTAACAAAGGCTTTTATAGAACGCACGACTTTTGAAGTTATGGAAAGTTCCGAAGATGCTGCAACAGGATCCACTACAACAGGTACTGGTGAACCTCGAATCAAAGGCACAATTGGATTATATCTTGGAACTGACAGGAAATCCTAATGGTAAAAATAACAAAAAAGATTGGATTACTTACAGTTTTGATAGTGACTGCGCTCATCGGAATTGTTGCGATAACTGTAACAATGGGCGATGTGCGAATCAAAGTTACGCCAAATTATACGACTTTCTATGTCTACGAAGGCGGCTGGCGAGCAACTGGCACAGAATATAACTTTCTTTACAATGGAACAAAAAAATTAGCTCCGCAAAGCACCGTAATTTCGGCAGACCTAAATAACCTAACAAACATGACAACAATTACAAGAGAAGTAACTTTCACAGGCAAAAAACTCATTGATACCTACGTATTTAACGGTTCAGTCAGCGATAAGTCTCGCTTCCCTATCCAGCATTCGATTGAAGTCTACAATGCTTCTGGGCTAACTTATCAATATGAAGTTAGGAGACTCTACTATACTGGTCTAAGTAGAAATGCGACCAGTCCAGAATCCTTCGGATATAATATGAAAGTTGAATGGGGCGATGGCGCTTATTTTGCCAAAATTTACAACAGATCGACAGGGCGAGGGAGTCTTAGACTTAAATATCTAATTCCGTCAGATTACGAAGCTTACAATATCCGTCTTTTTGATCCAACTGCACCAGTTGTTACGCTCAACTCCCCAGCGAATAATTCAGCAATAAACAATACAAACAATTTCAATTTTACAGCCACAGATGACGCATCTGCGACCATGTCCTGTACGCTTTATGTGGGGCGAGCAGTGTGAGAAATTTTTTAATTTTGATTTTATTGCTTCTGGCAATTTCGGTAGCAATTGCAACACCACAGTATTCAAATATCAGCGACAATGACACAATTAAAATGGCTGGAGATTCTGTTAGATTTAATACATACTGGACATTGAATGATTCATTAAGTACTGCCAGTTTATCTGGTTATATATTTAGCTTTGACAATGGTACAGGAACATTTGTAAATGATTCTTGGGCGGCTATTGCTGGACAGTTCACAGGAACAAATTTTACTATAAATGGTGCTAGTTATGACGATGGCTATTTTCCAAGAGGCATTTATACTAATGGAACATATTTTTGGATTGTAATACGCGGTTTAAATATAGTTGATAAATTTTATATGAATGGCACATATATAAATAATTTTTCTGTTACGCCTGATGTTGATGGCAATATGAATGATATAACTGGTAACACCACTCATCTGTGGTTAATAGAATATGTTGGTTCGACTGCAAAAGTATTTCACTATACTATAGATGGCGCATATATTTCTAATATTACATTGCCTTCTTATCCTGCAAGTACGCCTGTAACTGGAATAACAAATAATGGAACGCATTTTTGGATAGTTGGAGATGATCTTAGAGTCTATCAATATAATTGGTCTTTTGGATATTTATCAAATTTTTCAACAACATCAAGAGTTACAGCAGGTACATTACATTGGGTATATTCAGATGGAACTTATATTTGGACTGGTGGCGTGAATGGTGAACAAATTGATAAATGGTATGTAAATGGTACTTATGCTGGAGAAGAATATACTTTAAGTTCAGCGAATCATCAAGGCGGAACAATAACGACAGATGGAGTATACTATTGGACGACAAGAATAAATGATGGTCTTGCTTATCAAATTTATAAAGGAGTTAATTATTGGTCAAATGTAACTAAAACAATTAATTCTACAATAAATAGCACTATTCGTTGGCAAATCTATGCCAATGATTCAAATAACAATTGGAATGTTACGTCTCCTATTCAAAGCTTCCAAACAGGCGGAATTCTTTTTACCCAAAATCAGACAAACTCAACAGAACACAATCGCTGGATTAAATTCTCTGTTTTATTATCTGACGCAGTAGGTTTAAGTCACGCACTGTTTAGTTTCGACAATGGAACGGGCACTTTTGTAAATGATTCATGGACTGCGCTTTCTGGGACATCCAGTTGGTTCAACAATACAAAATTTATAAACAGCATTGTCAATAAAACAATACGATGGCAAATCTATGCCAACAATTCTGGCGGATTCAACTATACAAGCGACACATACAGTTTCAGTTCAACATGGTGGCCTGTGGGGACAAATGCTTCAGTATCAAATAATACTCCGACTATCATAGCTTCAAATACCACCCTAGATCAAACAAATTATTCTTGGTATGTTTCATGTACGGATGGGGATACCCAAACAAATTCATCGGAAGTACGTTACTTCATTCATGATGATAACAATCCGCCTACATATTCAAATATAATTCAAGATTTCAATGGCACGCCAGACTATAGAGAAAATGTAACTGCTAATACGACTTGGACAGCATCAGTTAATCTTACAGAAATTCTCTTTGAATCAAATTATACTGGAACGCCAGCAAATTACACAATTATTTCCGATGCGCCAACAAACACATATGTCGCTTCGTACACAATTGATTCTGGGAATTGGACAAAGAACCAGTCATATTATTGGAAATTTTATGCACGTACAGGAAATGCCAGTGCTGGATATAATGTAACTCCCATCCAGCAGTATATTACCCGAAATTTTTCAGTAAATATAGCAATGCCGACTGGGACTAGTACCGTTGATTTCAATATAACGAGTATGAGCGATGGGAACTATTCTGCCAAAAATCAGACAACGACCACTCCAATTTTTAACATTACAAATAATGCCGCCTCTCCAACTCTCGATGAATATGTGCGCTTTAATTTAAACACAACTTTGGTTTCATGCTTGACTGTCTATTGGGCAAATAAATCAAACGTCTCAACAGCAGCTGCACTTAACATTACGCCGAATGTGACTACGATTTCATCTAATTTAACATCTGGCTCAAATATCGGAGTTTGGCTATGGGCAGGATTAGTTAATTGTATTAATGTTACGACATATAATTTCGGATTTGATTTTCTCGTGGGGTTATCAAGCGATTATGGAAATTGATAAAAAAGAAAAAAATTTAGGAGAATGGGCTAGAATAGGACATAAAATACCTGAAGAAATGAGATGGAAATGGAAATTAAATAAAATTGGAAAAAATAACCCTAATTGGCGAGGCGGAAAGATAACAATAATTTGTCAAGAATGTCAAAAAGAACATTATAGTTATTTATCTCATAATCAAAAATTTTGTAGTAGAGCATGTCATTATAAATATAAATCTAAAACATGGTCGAATCCTTGGAATCGAGGTAAAAAATGTCCACAAATAAGTATAGCTACAAAAGGACGTATTCCATGGAATAAAGACAAAAAAATGTCAGCAGAATATTGTGAAACTATTAGTAAATCACACAAAGGTTTGCGAAGAGGAGATAAAAATCCTAATTGGAGGGGTGGCATCTCTGAAATATCTGAAAACTATAGAGCATTAAGTACAGAAAAAGTAATTAAATGGCGGAACTTTATTTTTAAACGAGATAGTTATACTTGTAAAGATTGTCATCATATAGGAAGACGGTTAGAGGCGCATCATATTAAATCATGGGTTAAATACCCTGAATTACGATATGATACAAATAATGGAGTTACATTATGTAACTCATGTCATAAAATATATAGATGTGATGGAGATGGAATTCTTTTTGTAAAATTAAGGTGAGACCATGCCACGCAGAACATACACAACAATTCCAGGCATAATTACTCTTCCTTTTGGAAAGACTAACAACTTTACTGTTTATGTTAGAAATGGAAGCGTATGGACTTTAATTGAAGGTTGGACATGGCTTGATATTAAAATAGCAATGAATCAACTCTGGAAAACCGAAATTACGACTTATGATATTACTGCTACGGTTAAAGATTACGTCAAAGAAGAAGGAATTATCTTACTTTTTTACGATACGACTTTCCTTGCTAAAATGCGGATTAAACGCATAGAATATTCTTCGGTTTATGAAGCCAAGATCGTAGCATACTCTATGGATATTGATCTTGATAGCAAGGAAGTTAAGACACTTAGCAGTGCAGCAGGAGAATCCAAACGACAGCAATATACTAATATCAACACGAATACAATCATAAGCGAATTACTTTCAGTTAATGGCGACGGAAGTTCTCCATGGTACATGCAAGCTGGAACAAATACAAACTTTGGGCAGATTACTTGCAGATTTGAAAACATATCCGTTAGAAAAGCTCTCCTTGCAGTAAGAGAACAAATAGACTATGATATTTGGGTTTCGCAAAGTACCGATTACCTGACAGATTCCTTTAATACTGATACCCGCAAAGGCTCAGCTAGCTCAGTTTATACTTTTAATATCTCTGGTGCAAATGCAAACTGTACCAAAACAGATTATCAAAAAGATACAGACAATATTGTCAATTTCCTTTATGTACAAGGGTATGGTGACGGAACTAACCAGATCAAAACAAGTCTTTTCCAAAATACAAATACGTACAGTACGCTTTCAGCAAATATCACAGCTGCTGCGACTTCGATTGATTTGGTCGATGCTTCAAGTTTTCCGAGTTCTGGAACGATTATAATTGCAGAAGAACAGATAACCTATACAGGCAAATCGACTAATACGCTTACTGGCTGCACTCGTGGGGCGAGCAGCACGACTGCCAAAACCCATCCAAAAGGATGCTATGTCGGCACATATATTAATCCTGCAGAATCTAATTCAGCAAATTGGCTTGGATCTATGCTCACCTACGGGCGAATTGAGAAAACTCTTACAGATAAGGACATTATTGATGTTGATTCTCTCGAACAATTGGGTTCCAAAATCCTTCTGGATAATCGCGTCGCTATTGAACGCATTAAATTAAAACCTATGGCAATCAAAGATTTTGTGCAAAGTATTGTCCTTGGTGACGAAGTAACCATTGTAGATGCAGAATCGGGAATCAATGGAGACTATAAAGTTCTCTTAATTCATTGTGGCGTTTCAGATACCGAAGGAGAGTTTATTGAAATAGAATGTTCAAATGTAAGTCTCGATGCTCTACAGGATCTTGAAGATGTTAAAGCAGGCACAAAATCAATGGCAGTGGTTATGCAAGGCGGAACGACCTGTTACATGACAGGCGAGACCGACAATTGCGATAGCACACATCCAATCAGAATTGATTTCTTTGTGCCCGATGAAGCCGTAGCAGTTAATAAAATTAAATTAAATTACAAAATTGAAAAATACAGGACTTGGAGTTCAACTGCATCTGCTGGCGGTGGTTCTACACCAACTACTTCTTCTGATACACATACACATTCAATTACAGCAACGGGTGCTCATACTCACGCTACTACAATTGCAGCAGGCGGATCGCACCAACATACTTGTCCAGCGCATCAACATAATATCGGTGAAATACTTGCTGATTGGCCCACTTCGGGTTATCCACTGAGTGCATCTGTCGGTAAAACTGTTGCGGCGGGCGATGGAGAAACAACAAGTGTTGCAACCACCCATTCACATGGTGCAGAGACTAGTACTTCTACAACACACGACCATACAATAGGTGCTTCGGGTGCACATACGCATACAGTAACAATTGGCAATCATACACACGATATTACATATGGCATAACCACCGATCCAAATGCTTGGGGCGTAACTGATATTACAATAAATGTTGATGGAACCGATCGAACAGGCGTAATTGAAACTGCGAAAGGGAGTGCTCTGGTGGTCTCAGAGAACGGTACTGAGAACGGTGCGCATATGGAACTGAAGACTTATCTTAGTACGCCTATCGCAGGAGCTTGGCATTATATCGAGATTCAACCGAATGGAAACTGCAGAATGCAATCGGATATATTTATCCAAATTTTTATTCAAAGTAGAGTATAGGGAGGTAAAATATGAAATTAAACTGGTGGCATATTCGGGCATTTTTTGACTGGATTTATGATGGGTTTAAATATCCATATTGGGCATATGTTTTGGAATGTGAAATTTGTCAAATGAGTTTTTTATCTTCCAAAAATCATTATAATTATGCTAAAAAATTAAAAAAACATTAGGAGGAAAATAAAAATGATAGAAGTATTAACAGGCGCGATAGCAGGACTTTGTTGGGGCGGATTATTCAAATCTTTATTCAATCAAGAGTATAGGTATAGGAGAATTAATTATGGAGTATAGACAATTATCTTTAGAAAAAAAATTAAAACTTTATCATACAGCACTCAAATTAAAAAAAGAAAAAAATATAGGTCGACGGAAGATTAGTAAAATATTAAATCTTTCGCCCGATTTAGTAGGAAGTTGGTTATATCGTAATGTTAACCCAATAAATCCTATGTTTAGATTAGAAATTGTTGATATGTTTCGTGGCGAAAAAAATCCTGCTAAAAGAATTGATGTAAGATTAAAAATATCATCTGCTTTGCGAGGAAGAAAAAAATCAAAAGATTGGATACGAAATATAGCATTTGCTCAAACTCGAAAGTTAATCCCATATCAAACATTAAAAAATTTATATTGCGAACAAAAACTTTCTACATATGAAATTGCTCAAAAATTAAATGTTTATAAGAGTTCTGTTTTTCGTCAATTAAAATGGTATAATATTCCTACAAGAACCACATCTGAATCTGTAAGATTATCAAAATTAAAAAGAAAGGATGAACTTTCAAAAACTGCAAAAGAAAATAATATCATAAATAATATTTTTAAAAACATTCATATTTGTCCGAATAAAATTGAACAAAAATTAATAAATCTTTTAAAAAAAGATAATTTATTTTTTAGATATACTGGGGATGGTTCTTTTTGTGTCAAAGGATTTTATCCAGATTTTGTGAATGAAGAAAAAAGATTGATTATTGAAGTATTTGGTGATTATTGGCATAAACCTAAAGAAATAAAATGGAAATCTGCTATATTTAAATCTGCAAATTTTAATTCTCTCTTTATTTGGGAACATGAATTAAATAAAGAACCTGAAATTGTAATTGAGAAAATAAAAAATTTTATGGAGGCACATTAAAATGGAATTAGGAACAATAATAGTAGGCGCGATTAGTGGATTCGCATGGGGTGGATTAGGTTTTTATAAGAACTATTTGGCATCCAAAGACAAATTTGAGCCCAAACATTTGCTCAAATCAGTGATTATTGGTGTAGTAGTCGGCGGATATGCGACTTATCAGGGAGTCCCTGTCGAAAGCTGGGAACAGGTCGCAGTTATGGTCGGCTCAGTGCCATTGGTTCAGAAAATTATTGATTTGATTTTAGAACATGTTTGGAAAGTCAAGGCAAAATTTGTAAAAATGAAAAAGTCTAAGAAATAGGCTTAGACTTTCTTTTTTTATTTTTTAAATTGAAATTTTATTTACTTTTAGATTTTTTAATTTATCTTCTTTTGCTTCTTTCTTTGCTATTTCCTGCTTTGTTCTCATTAGTTTCTCCCAAACAGGCCAGAGATTGTCATGCCCGAATTGCAGGCCTTCGATGACTTCGGGAATCTCCTTTAATTGTTTTTTGGCTGCTTCTAGGCGTTGTTTGGTTATCACTGCACGGTCAAGGAACTCTTGGATTTTGACTTTTTCTGTTACTTCCTTAAAAAGAGTTATGGTATCTGATTTTTCAGTTATAATTTCATGAATCTCCACATAATCTGGAAATCCATCTGGTTCTTTACAAATAAGTGTTACATTCAATTTTCTTTCAACATTTCCTATCCTTTTTTCCATTAATTTCACCTCTTATAACTCATTTTTTACTTCGCTTGGCGGGAATATGAGCTACATCACAACCCAAGCCAATGTCGGTCGTGATAGGACTCGTAAAGCGTCCAGCTTTTACGTCCTTTCCTTGCGGGATTTCGCTCATATCCTTTCCGCTCATCATATCTAAGATTTTCATTCAATTACCCAGCTCCTTTAGGGATTTTCATAAAACAGAACCAATAACTTCGATGTCCTTTTTGTTTCATCGTTTTCGGCCCAGCAGAAATATTCATAAAAAGCGGTTTTTCCTCAAATAAGGAAAGCACTTTCTTGTATGGGATTTCTATGTCATTCCATTTAAATATCAAGATACCATAATCTTCAAGCAGTCTCCAGAGCTCTTTAAATCCTCTGCTAAAATCTGATTGCCATGTTTCAGCATTAAGGCATCCAAATTTCTTTTTCATTATTGAAGTATCAGAAAAGGTTAGACCATGAGGCGGGTCCCAAACAACTAATTTAAATGAATTATCAGGGAATTCGATATTCCTGAAATCCATGACAATATCAGGTTGCACGTCAAAATTATGACGTTGCTTTACAAAGCCTTTTTCTTCTGTCCTGTTATCTATATAAATAACATTCGGATGATGCTTATTTACCCACATCATTCGTCCACCGCAGCAAGCATCAAGTATAAATTTGTCCTTTGGAACTTCAATCATTTCTTCGCCATCCCAAAATCAATAAAACCATACTTTCTTTTTGTCATCCCTATTGTTGTTCGTATAATATGGTTCAACCAGACTTCATCTTTAGTTAAATCAAGTTTCTTACAAACTTCTTTATGGATTTCATCATCATAATATCTTTTTGCCATCAGCTTTCCACTCTTTAATTTGTGCCAAACAATATTTTTGCTAGCCCCCCTCATCATCCGTTATCATTTTCGTCAGATTCATTCCTTTTTATTGTAGCTCTCCCGAAACCCTCAAATTCCAAGGTGACATACTCATATCCATCCCGACCTATTGTAACCTTGACAACAGTGCCTACAACTTTTTCTTCTTCAGTTTTCATTTCCTCAGCTCCTGTATCTTGGCTTCGAGCCATTCTATCAATATATCCCAACAATCAACACAAGAATTATCCTTTGCTGGTATTTTCATCATTTTCCCTAAAACTTCTTTCAATGCGGCAAGGCGACCATTCTGTTGTATCTTTGCAATTATCCCATAAGCGTCTGATAAATGCCCCAATGCTATGTGCTGCTGCAATTCTTTGAGCAATTTGTGGTTCAGTTCCATTTTATCAATTTTCATTCTTTCTCAAATCCTGATTCTGCAATTTTACAAAGTATGTTTCCAGCCATTTCAGCATTAGCCTGGGATAAATATTCTTTATCGAAAAAAATCTGCACCAAAAACAAATATTCTTCCTTTGTTAATTTCATTCAATCACCCATCCCAAAGTCTTAATCCGCACATTTATGTCCCTTATTTTCCCGATATTTTTTCTTACAAACCGGACATTTTTTCTTTTTTATGCCAGAGCTCCTGCTGACAATATAATGCTCTAAACTTTTCTTTCCATCCGGAACACAACTTTTCTTATGTAACATAAAATGGCTCTTCTTTATCGTTGCATGACATTTCTTGCATCTCATTTTCCCGCCTCTTTGATTTGTGCCTTCAAGTTTAACTCATCCTTCAGGAACCTCAAGACCGCAGCCTTGCTATTTGTCCTGAGCGAAGTCTTACCGCAGCCATCATCAATAGTAGTAACAACAAATTCCTCATTTTCCCATTTCCTTTTCTTAATTTTTATCTGATAAAGTATGCGCTTTGCCATATACTTTCCATATTTTTTATCGGCAGAATTGAGAGTGGAGGTAAAAGTGGTTCTCCGAGCAGGAGCCGATGTAGGTTCGGTTTTAGAAGGGAAGGTTTGCCTCACCCGCTCTGCCGATAATTTAGGATTCCTACATCCAATAGCTCTCAATCTTTTGCCGTCTGGACAAATTTAAGCTAAACTTGTCCTCTCACAATTTTCAACTGGCTTTTCTTTTTCGAGACGTTCTGCCTTTTTCTTAGCTCGCCCTTCTTTTTGTTTCCTAATAAGCTCGTCTCTGTGAGCATTCCAATATTCTTTACTTAGTGGACACATTTAAATCCACCTCCTTTATTTTTACCTTTGTTATAAAACTCTCCCCGCCATGGCACTCCCAACTCCACACCCAATAGGGATTTTCGTAATGAATTGTCACGATTTCTCTGTTCTTACTGACATTAATTAACTGTTCTTTCACCGCTTCGCTTATGATACAGTATTTATCCTCCTGAGAGCTTTGCTGGTCTGTCTTGAAATAAGCCAAATTACTACCCCACAAAATTCCGTGATTGTATTCTACAGCAGTTACAATGCCAGTATGTTCTCCATTTGCCTGACCGATATTATTTATCGAACCTAATATAATAATAGGTATTCCAACAAGTAAAAAAAAGGTTATTATCCCCATTATTACACATGCCATTTCTTTCAATATTTCACCTCCGTTATTTTTATCATTCCGTTTCATCTCCTTATCTCCTTAATATTGCAATATTATCTTGTTACTTTTTCACCCTTTTTGGTTTGTGCCTTTATTAATCCCATAATCCTATGCTGTATATCATTCAAATGTGCCCATTGAATGCTTAATCTTTCTGTATCATTCTTTAAAGAGAAAAGAGCCATTATAAGATTATCAATGTCATCATCATCCAATTCAAGATTATATTTCATTTCTTCCCAGCCTCTTTGATTTCTTCCATTTATTGAATGCTTTCAAAACTTCTTCCAACGTAGCTTTGCGTTGTGCCTTTATAAGAGGACATTTCTTTTTTTCAGAACAGTCCCATTTTGGTTCATGATAAATGTTATAATCTCCCCAATGCTTATTCTTATTAGCATGTTCTTTTGTTTCCGCACTACGCATAAACATTTCTAAGCATTTGGGACATTGATATTTTATTTTTGTTTCAACGGGTGTTTTATTTGCCATCATTTTCACCCTATACTCAAAATCCTATCGGGTAAGCACCTACATTTCCACAAGTGTCTTGTATATCCCTTCGCAATGCTATCCCAAGCCTGTACCATCTTTTTCTTGCAAACTGGACACATTGGAGATTTCATATGTTTTTCTTCTTTGGTTTTTGTTAACTGCTCTTTCCAATTGTTTGCGGCGGAAATTTGGCGATATAGTTCTTGAAAGCGGCATCAGTTGCGACTTTGGCTATCTCAAGAGTGATTCCGTTCAGGCCAATATGAGCCTGGCCTGCGTCTAAGTCAACTGCAATAATTACGAAATGCTTTCCCCGCGCTGCGAGGTTGATTATGTCCTTTAGGATTTCTTTCTTTCCTGTCATCTTTTCAACTCTTCCGCCGTTATTGATTTAAAATGATAGCGACGATCATCTTGTAATTCGTATAAGCACCAACCTTTACCTTCGCATAAGGGACAATCCTTAACTTGTAAAACTTTTTGAATGGGCATAACAAAGGTCAAATATCCTCGTCCATTGCAAATTTTACATTTGATTTTAATGTTTTTCCGCAACTTTCGTTTGCATTTTTTAATCATTTTCCCAACTCTGCCGCAACTTGCTTGACTTTATCTATAGTTAGGTTGCTTGCATCGCCAAATCCGCCTGCTGCAATTTGAAGTTCGATAAATTTCAATGCGTGGCCTAACATCATGGCTTTGTAGTTATTTTCATTCATTTTAAGCATAAGTTGCTCTTTAGTAGCGGTTATAGTTTCTTCTGGATATTCCTGTTTTGGAATTGGAACGTTAAGTTCATTGCAAAGTATGCTAAGCGCAGCTGTTCGATCCATTAGATTCCCAGTTGCCTTTATTTTCTGCGCAACCCTGTCATCAATTTCGCCTTGAGTCAATCCTGCATTTAAAAGTGAAGCTGTCATTTCTTCGGCCGTTTGATTAAATCCCCTGTTTAATGGTTCGGGCAGCGAAGTTTCCTTTACGGTATCAAGAACGCAGGACGTTAGGTTCCGAAAGTCTGGATTATTCTTTTGGGGTTCGTCTTCATAGCGGACATGATCTCCTGCCTTCAATTTGTTAATTTCCCACATTTGTTTCCAGAGTTTTCCTTCAAAAATAGAGTACCAGTCATCTTTCTTAGTCTGTATGTCTTGGATAACTATCTTGCGATAGTGTGCTCCCTTTGAAGTTATTAGTTCTGCTCCTTCCTTGTCTTTGTCAAAAATTTCCTTAATTATTCCGAATTTTACCATATTTATCTCCTCCAATTTATTTTATCACTTTTTCCTTTAAGCCGCCACCACGGGAACACTTAGAGGTATTAAACGTTTACTTTAACAACATTCTCCCGTGGTGTTGTTGTGGCGACTATAATCATTTTTTCATCCATACAGATACTATTTTTATCTTTCTTCATTGGTACAATCATCTCAGCAATTCGGCCAGTCACTGGACATTCCTTTGTCCCGATGACATAGACGAATCCGTCGCAGATTAATTCATTCACACGCCCGCAGACGGCATTGATGTTAATTCGCAGGTCTCGGCAGATCTGCTGTCGGGTGACTGGCGCAACTCCTCTAATGTAATTTAGAATCCTGACTCTCTGTGTTGTGGAAACACCCGATGTTCTAAGTTTTTCGTACGCTTCGAGAGAGGTCTGCTGCACCACTTTTTCACCCTATTGTTTTATACAGCAATTCTTTATAAACTTTGGCATTTTAAAATGAAATTGAAATTTGGGATATTAAAAGAAATATTAAATTAATGAATTGATACAAAAAGAGAGAGAATTGGTAGGGTAATAGACATCAAAAGACCAAAGAAACTACATTTTATAAAATACATAATTATTTAAATGTAAGTAATTATATATAATAGTTATGAAAACGTCATATAAAGCGCGTATCCGCTCAAGTGGCAGTGGGTGTTCTATCCTTGTACCCAAGGCAGTAGGATTATTATTCAAACCTAAACAAGAACTTATAGTAACCTTGGAAGATGAAGACGAAAAAATTAAACCGATTTTCAATTACTGTCAGGAAGAAATAAATGGAAAGGGACAAAACTAGTTTGCTTTATTGGTATCCGATAATAAAGGACATTGCGCTCACTCCACGGACTGAAATTGTTATGCTAAATGAAAAAGAACTGAACAAATACTGGCGCGGTGAAGGAGATGCTTGTTCGCTAGGAAGATTAACCCAAGAAGTAAAAAAGGTTATTAAAGCGAAATTCACATTGCCTGTTTTTATCAAAACTGACGTTTATAGCGACAAACACAATTGGAAAAATTCTTGTTATGTGGATTCATTGGATAATTTAGATAATCATTTATTTGAAATAATCGCTGGTAGTCGGTGTGCGGATATTTTAGGCGGTCTACCGATTGAGGCAATTATTGTTCGGGAATTCATTCCCATGAAGACGCTCTTTAAAGCTTTCTGGGGCGAAATGCCAGTTAATCCAGAAATCCGAGTTTTCATAAAGAATGGGAAAATAATATGTCACCATTGGTATTGGATCGAAGAAGCAATAGAAGACGGAACTGACGAAGAATCCTTGCCAGCTAATTGGAAAGAAATCTTAGATGATGTAAAATATGACTATGCAAATATTGATTATATCTTAAGTATTGCGGAGCAGATAGCAAAAAAATTGGCAGGATTTTGGAGCATAGACTTTTGTTTGTCAAAAGACGACAAATGGATCTTAATCGACATGGCTGAAGGCTCGAAGTCATGGCATGACAGGAGTTGTGAAAAATGGAAATTAAAAAAATAATTGATTGTTTTAAAGAACTTGATTGCAAGACAATAACCATAAACATGTATAATATCAAATCTGCTAAAGGATATATAATACAATTTGAAAATGAATTAAATGAGGCGATTTTGGAAAAATTCTGTAAAGTAATTTCTGAAAAGTTCAAAGATTTTAATTGTGTTATCATAAATGGGCTTAAACTTAAAATCTATCCGCTTGGCAAAGTCAATTCACCACCAAAAAGTTTATAATTCTATAGTGTATTAAATAATTGAGTTAAAGAGGACAAGGCCGCACCCTCTGAGGTAGTAGGCAAATATCCTCTTTAAGAAATCAATTTGAATTTTCTTAAAAAAAATTTAGAATTGGCCTGTTGTTCTTGATTTGGACAACAGATTCTTTTCATGTCAGTTTAAAGACCGCCCTTAAATATAAATCTTTCTAAGAGTTTTGGATTGCGTCAATAAGTTCGACAAACTTTCGCTTGAGAAGGCCGATTTCCTTGATGCCCTTTGACGATGAGCACTTCAGGCACTGGTAGACTTGATTGACAGACTCCCGCTTCCTGAATGCACAATCCTTACAATGGCGTATCATACTAATTTAATAGTAATTATTAGTTATTGATAGTTGGTTTAGAAAAAATTATCTGATTTAATACGCCAGCCTAGTCCTTCCTGTGTCATATATCCTGACCTGTGTGTCCGCTTTAAGAAAAACTTGAAATAGCCGACTCTCTGCATGACTGTCATATAGTTATTATTGACTATTTCATTTGTTACTCTGCTTACGAGAAGCGAAAGGTGCTCTGTGGTAACAAGTTGCCCGTTCAATTTTAAAAGTTCCGTAATAAATTTATTGTAGGCTACTTCAATTTTCCTCGAACGCCCTTGTTTTCGCACATATCTGCTTATTATAGGATATTCCATAAAAACCCCCTCCCACTCCCCCGAAATACGAGCAATAATGCTTTTGTCTCTATGGCATCGCAATAGCTGCATAGCGTGCCATTAAATGATTATTGCCGTGTTGGGTTGAGGCGAACTTAGTCTTTGCTTTCCTACAACCCAGAGCAAACTCGTCCGATTGACTACGGACTTTAGCAACGTTTAATGGTATACGCACACAACAGAAAGGCAAATAAACCCCCACTGCCTTAAAAAATGGGTTTGCGGATGCGGCCTAGTAGGCTATCTTTTCAAGCCGACTACATACTTGACACGGTTGTCGCATGGATAATGTGCCGTTGGCACAATTGCTACACGCCGCATCCATCTTATATTTCTCAGGCTGGTTTGTCAGGCTGAAGGTGTTTGCCCGAGTCCATATAAGCGGTTTTGTTTTATCTACTACTCCCGTCTTCCTGAATCCTTTGAGATGTTTAGCCGAGGCAGCCGCCTCAACGCCTCTTAGTTCTCTGTTGTAAGCGTTGGTCGTCATGCTTGCGCATTCTGCCTGCGCGACACTGGTCGGTTTATCTGCACAACCAATGTTTTTCCGCGTTAGAGTCGTATTCACGAAGTTGCCTCCGTTCTTGGACTTACCAGTTTTGACAATAATATATTGAAATTGCCTAATGGCAGAAAAACGAAAGGTTTAAATTCATGTGTTGTTTTAGATAACATTGTGCATAACATCCTTTCCGCAACTGTAAATTGCGGAATTTTCTTTCTTTTTTTAATTTTCAAAGACCGTTCTCTTTATTAAACTTTGCGATTCTTCGAGCTGTTAAGTTAACGGCACCTTT
>ERZ1292632.1093-Hain-H43-01um-R2-1093-length-28154-cov-5_pt2 | contig 24392 bp, 26 predicted proteins | sample MGYA00564407_ERZ1292632 | MGnify/ENA primary metagenome ERZ1292632 (study PRJEB36523, sample SAMEA6512637) | groundwater metagenome | collected 2019-01-08 | study: AquaDiva: Metagenomics assemblies of 32 groundwater samples | reverse complement strand
AAAGTGGTTTATTGGAATTATTGTTTTAATTTTAATTTTAAGTATAACTTTTGCAGTAATAAACTTTAATAAAAAATTGGTGGGCTGCCCGAAAGTAGAATCAAAAAATTGTACAGAAGGTCAACGCTTTCTAATTACGGATTCAAATAATTGTGAAATTTCAATTTGTAAAGAAGAATTAATAGCAAAATGCAATTCGGTTGGCGGTAGCTGGACAGAATTTTCGGATAGTTGCGCAGATAAATGTGGATTATGGGCTTCATGTGGCCAGGCATTTGTAAATAGTTGTGATTGTGGCCCCGATAAATGTTGGGATGAAAAATCCTTAACTTGTAAGTCCGATTAATTAATGATATTTTTTGCTTTCTAACATATATCTCTAAATGAAATAATCCTTATAAAGCACGAATGATGTAGAATTCTATGGCGACGTTGAAAGATATAAAAGAAGAAGTGGAAAAAGAGAGTTCTAAGGAAGAAAAGGAAACTAGGAAAGCTAAAAAAGAAAAAGAAGAGAAAGAAGAAAAATCTGAAAAAACTGAATCTAAGAAAAAAGAAAAAGAGATGAAGATTTCTGACTTGCCCGGAATAGGACCTGGAACTGTGCAGAAACTTGAGGATGCTGGAATTTATGATTTAATGGGCGTTGCAGTAATGGGGCCTAAGGAACTTTCTGATTTAGCTGGACTTGGAGAGGCTGTTGCAAGAAAAGCAATACAGGCTGCAAGAAAGATGATGGATTTGGGTTTCCAAGATGGAATGGAATTTGCTGATAAAAGAAAAGAAGTTTTATTTATTACTACTGGAAGTAAAAATTTGGATAATCTTCTTGGGGGAAAGGGCGTAGAAACTAAATCGATTACAGAAGCTTATGGTGCTTTTGGAAGTGGAAAATCCCAGCTGGGATTTTCGCTTGCTGTAAGAACACAACTGCCTGTTGATTTAGGCGGGGCTGGTGGAAAAAGTGTTTTTGTTGATACAGAGGGAACATTTAGACCCGAAAGAATAAAACAAATTGCAATAGGAATGGGATTAAATCCAGAAAGTGTTTTAAAAAATATTTTAGTCGCTCGTGCGTTTAATAGCGACCATCAAATTTTGTTGCTCGATAAGGTTACAGAAATGATAAAAAATGGAGAATCAATAAAACTAATTGTTATTGATAGTTTAACTGCACATTTTAGAGCAGAGTTTTCTGGAAGAGGGCAATTAGCAGATAGACAACAAAAATTGAATAAGTATTTACATAATCTAATGAAATTAGCAGAACAGCATAATCTTGCTATCTATGTAACTAATCAGGTTATGTCAAATCCAGGAATGCTTTTTGGAGACCCCACAACTGCTATTGGCGGAAATATTGTTGGACATGCTTCTACTTATAGAATTTATTTAAGAAGAGGTAAAAAAGGATGCAGAGTTGCTAAACTGATTGATTCTCCGAACCTTCCTGAAAATGAAACTATGTTTTTCTTAAGCCAAAAAGGCGTTAGTGATGAAGAAGGCGTTAGCGAGGAGTAAAATAATGGTAAGATATAAATTTAGAGATTATTATGGTGAAAAATCTGAAACAAATGATTTGGCTGAAGCGCATAATCTTTTGTCGCGGGCGATAGCTCATATTCAGGGAAAAATGGTAGTAATCCCTAATTTAAGAATTGTTGGTTTGAGTGGTAGCAATCCTCAAGAATTAGATGATCATCAACCAGCCTTATTACACGGAGTTATTTATCGTTCACACGAGGGTTTTTCCTGTTATAGGGGTAATTATCCCGGAATGAGTAGCAGAAAAGATGGAAGAACTGCAGTAAATGATGAATTTTCAAAAATAGCTATGATTTTAGATGCCGATACTTCTTTAGAAAGTCCTAGAAGTTATGGTATTCCAGTATATGAAGATAGTGTTTGTATGCAAAATTGGGTTGGACAGTTTGAAAAATGGTTGGTTGAGTTAAAAAAAAGAGAAAATAAAGCTACTTTAAAAGAGAGGGCAGAACCTTTTTACTATATGCGATTATTAACTGATTTTGGCATGGACGCAAAAAAATTTGGATTAGATGATATTTTTAGAAAATATATGACCAAGGAATAAAAGAGTACATCTCGAAACTTTAATGCAGGAACAGGAAATGCATAGGCAAAGAATGCAAACTAACTTTGAAAAAGTTATTCAAATTAGAAAAAATGAAAACCAAGATCAAAGGTGGAGAAGAGAACGGGCAGGATTGAATTGGGTTGATGATTATTTATTGGCTTCTGATTGCACCATAAGAAATTGTATTTATGATGGGGGGAAATTAAAAATACCTGGAAGAACAGGCAGCGTAGTTTGTATTAATGCAGGTTATAACTTTGGTTTTGATGTTCCCTTGGGAGTCGGAGAAATTAATTTTTCTTTATGGGTTCAGGAAGATGAAAAATCGGTAGAAGTATTTATCAGTGTCCTGAATGTAAGTTAGTTTATTCTTTACCAAAAGAGGTTGATGTTTTAGAATTATTAAAAAAGAAGAAACCACGAACAATATATTATGGGGCTAGAAAATAGAATTATAATCTTGTAATTATATCTTCTTTAGTAATTATACCCATTATTCTATCTTTTTCTGTAAGAAGAAGACCGCTGTTAGTTTTGAGTAAGGGCATTGCCAGTTTTATTGGAGTTGAGGCTGAAATTATTGGTAAAGGGTCTGCCATTATCTCTTTAATTTGTTTTTTGAATAATGCTTTTTTATTATTTGATTCCAGAATTTTGCTATAAATTATTTCTTCACTAATATTTCCGATTACTCTATTCTTTTCAAAAACAGGCAGTTGAGATACAGAATTTTTTATCATAGTTTCTGAGGCTTTGCCTATTGTATTCGTAGAGGGGATGGATATAAGATGTTTGTTGAGGAAATCTTTACAAGATCCTTCTTTTTTATGACTCAATTGATCAATTTTTTCAAATATGGTTTTTATAGCCGAATAAGATGGCGAAACTTTTTTAGATTCTATTTTTGCTATTAAAGATTGGGATAGTCCTGTTTCTATTGAGAGCTGTTTTTGAGTTAGGCCTGCCTGCTTTCTCTTATCTTTTATTAAGCTTATATCTGGAAATAGCATAAATTAGAATAATTTTTTTATTTATAAATATTCCTATAAGAATATTTTGTTTCAAGAGGTATTATAAACTGGGAAACACTATGAATTTTATGAATAATTATTTTTTAACATCTGAGAGCGTGACTGAAGGGCATCCAGATAAGATTTGTGATAATATTTCTGATGCAATCTTAGATAGTTTAATTCTTCAGGATCCTTATTCAAGAGTTGCGGTTGAGACAATGGTTACAACTGGAAGTGTTCATGTTGCGGGAGAGGTTACAACACGAGGATATGCAGATATACAAGCTATTGCGCGCAGAGTTCTTCGTGAGATTGGATATACTGATCCTAAATTTGGAATTGATGCAGATGATGCTGGTGTTTGGATAAGTATTCATGGACAAAGCGCAGATATTTCACAAGGAGTTACAGAATTAGAAAATAAAGAACAAGGTGCAGGAGACCAAGGAATGATGTATGGTTTTGCTTGCAATGAAACTCCCGAGTTAATGCCCATGCCGATTATATTCGCACATAAACTAACTAAAAAATTGGCTGAAGTTAGAAAGAGAGAAGTAATCAAAAGTTTAGGACCTGACGGAAAAAGTCAAGTTACAATTGAATATGAAAATGGAAAACCTAAGAGAATTGAAGCAGTAGTTATTGCTCAGCAGCATAAAGAAGATATTAGTGAAGAAGTTTTAAGAAATGAAATTTTTGATAAAGTAATCATGCCCGTCTGTTCTGGTTTTATGGATAAAAATACTAAGATTCATATTAATGCTACCGGAAGATTTGTTATTGGTGGACCCGAAGGAGATACCGGGGTTACTGGAAGAAAAATTATTGTTGATACATATGGAGGAATTGGAAGACATGGTGGAGGGGCGTTCTCTGGAAAAGATCCGTCTAAGGTAGACAGAAGTGGAGCCTATATGGCAAGATATGTTGCCAAAAATATTGTTGCTGCCGGTTTAGCAGAGAAGTGTGAGGTTCAAATTAGCTATGCTATCGGAGTTGCAAAACCAACTTCAGTTAATGTTGATTGTTTTGGAACAAATAAAATTCCTGAAGAAAAAATTATGGCTTTAGTTTTAGATAATTTTGATATGCGTCCAAGAGCAATAATAGAAACATTAGATTTGCGCCGTCCGATTTACAGAAAGACTGCCTCCTATGGACATTTTGGAAGAAATGATGAAGATTTTACTTGGGAAAAAACAGATAAGGCAGAAATATTGAAAAGTGAAGCAGGATTATAATTTTTTATTTTAAAGAATTTTTTTCTACGAGTATTCCATAAACTCCATCGTATCCAGGTTTAACCTTTAAGTTAGATATTCTATTATCAATAATCAAATCTGCAAGTTTTTCTTGTTTTTCTTTTGCGAGTTCAGTGGTAAGCACATTTTTATCAACCTTAAGGAGAATGTTGAATTCGTTGCCGAATTTTGCTATAAGCTTTTCATAAATAGGTATAACTTTTTTTGAAGTTATTTTTGTTTTAAGATAAAATGCAATTAACTCATGAAGCGGAAGAATTTTATGGAAGGGTTTTGCATTGAGAGGAATACCTTTATGATTCGCAAGCACCTCAACGCGGTTTTCTACTCCAATTGTAAGCGGTTTTTTGCAGATAGGACAAATTCCACCAAGTTCAATAGTTTTTTTCGGCGCACAGCTAAAATTACAGCCCCTATGCCCATCATAATGATAAATTCCATAGCCCGGATCGGTTTCTATTGTGGATTTAAAAGATTTAGTTCTAATTTGATTTATTATTAAATCATAACTTATTTTTTCTCCATCTTTTAAAGAAAAAATAGTCGCCTCTCTTCCTAATCTCCAGGGCCAATGCGAATGAGAGTCTGAAAAGCTTAATATTGCCTTTTCTGAAAGCTCTGTAATTTTCCAGTTCATTTCAGGATCAGAGCTCATTCCAGTTTCAATTGCATGAACATTTTCATACTGGCTTCCGAATGCTTCTTTTAAACTATTAAAACCACTCTTGCTTCCAAAAGCACCAAACCAGGGTGTCCAGATATGCGCAGGAATAACTTCAATTTTTTTATCAATTAACATCATTTGTCTAACAAATTCTTCACAAGAAACTGAAAAGATGGGTCGACCATCATAATCTCTCCTTCCCAGAGTATCGAGATATTTATTTATTTTAGCAACAGCATCTAAATTAGGCGCAAAATAAATTAGATGTACCCTTCTGCCTTTTCCACCAGTACTAAATACTAAACTTATTTCGCCTGTGAGCATAAACGGAAATTCAAGTCCATCTTCACATTTAAAATAATAAATTCCATTCTTATCTCTCTCATGAAGATATTGTTTTATATCTGCCAGCCATTTTTCGTGAGAAATATCTCCTGTTCCAAGAAGATTTATTCCTTTCATCCTTGCATATTTTACAAGAAGAGGAATAGTAATGTTCTTGCTTGTTGCACGAGAAAATCTTGAATGAATATGCAAGTCGGCTATCAAATCTGTTCCGTCATCTTTTGCAAATTTTATTCTTTCAACATCAGAACTCTCTGCAGTTTGGATAGCCTCTTTTACAAAACTTAACACCATAAAACAAACAAATAGTGCTCGCTTTTAAAGTTTTATAAAGTCAAATATAATCATTAAATCAAGCTTGCCCTTGTAGTTCAGCCTGGATAGAATGTCTCCTTGCGGAGGAGATGACCGGAGTTCAAATCTTCGCGAGGGCATAAGTAGTTTTATTTCTCTTCATTAAAAATACAGGAATTCTTTTTCGCTGTTTTTTCAAGAATTTCAAACATTTTTCTCACTTTTGTATCTGCCTGCTTTAAATCGCTGGCTTTAGAACGAATCATATATCTTCCTGCTGCAAGATAGGTTATTTCAGAATTAGCTTCATTTAATCCAGCTTCTTTTTGGGATGACTGAATTAGACTCTTTATTTTAACTACGCCGTCTGAAGCCTTGCTTGAAAGTGAAAATCTTTGGGATACTTCCTTTTCTTTTGTTTTTTTCTCTTTTAGAACTGCAATAATTTTTTGAGCATCTTCTTTTGAGAGATATTTTTCAAGAACAGCTGGATTTTCTTTTGCATAATCAATATAATCTACAAGCGAAGGTTCACCAGATTTTATTTTTGTTATCAATTCCTCTGGTTTTTTATCTCCCAAAATTGTTCTAAGCATTGCAGAATAACTTTTTTCTCTTTTGAATTTATCATTGAACTCATTTCTCTCATTTGTTTTTACTCTTCTAAAAGAAAGCTCTACATGATTAGGTTTTATTTGAAGAACTTTACAAACTATTTTTTTACCTGGAAAAGCATATTCTCTTATGTTTCTGATTCTTCCTGGAGCTATTTCCATGAATGTTAGTGTTCCATCAATGCCGTACTCATCTATTGTTACGAATACGGTTGTACCATCGATTTTTCTTACAGTACATAGAACTAACTGTCCTAATTCGAGTTTTGGTTGAGCCATATAAAAATAGGGTTTGGGCGGCTTTTAAATATTAGTATTAAAGACAAGGTTTAAAAATGCTCGAAACTCCAAGTTTTTATACAAAATGCCACGAAAACGATTCATTAAAGTAAGATGTCAAGCATGCAAAAACGAACAGATAATGTTCGAAGGCGCAACAACAGAAGTTAAATGCCTTATTTGCGGTGCAGTTATAGCTAAGCCTAAGGGTGGAAAAGCCGAGCTTAAGGCAAGATTAGTAGAAGTTTTGAATTAATTTTGATTATATTTTCACAACTTCATAATCTAATTTCTTTTTAACCAGCTCTATGAATGCCTCTTCTTTATCTTTGCCGATTACACAACCTGCGGCAAACTTATGGCCGCCAGATTCTCCACCAATTAATTCTGTAATTTCATCCATAATTTGTTTTAGATTTTTGGAATTTTCATCTTTTTTATCTCTACCGCAAATACGTGAAGAAACTTTTATTTTATCTTGATTATATGCCATTGTTATAACTACTGTTCCTTCTTTGTATAGTGCAGACATAGACATGATGCTTGCTACTGTTCCGATAATTGTATCTTGGATTTTATCTTTAGCATTCATGATAACGTATTGTTTGCCTTCTATTTTTGGATGAGTATTCATATGTTTAAGTGCTTCGATAAGATTTTGTTTATATTTAATATAAATTGCCTCTGCATTTTTTCTTGCAGTTTCATTTCCCATGCAAAGAAGAAGAGCAGTATTTGAATCGCCCATTCTGCTGCAAGCATTAATTAGCGCAGAAAGTTCTCGAGCGTCTTCTAATTTATTGAAAAACTTAACAAGAAAAAGATTTCCTAAAAATTCAGACATTTTTTCATGATCCGGCATTCTTAAGGCGATAGCAGTAACAAGCTTTTCCATTTCATCTTCATTTAATTCGATTAATGCCTTGTAGCCCTTTTTGTTGAATTCTATTCCTGCCTCTCTTAGAACATTTGAAGCTCCTACAGCATCACCAGTTACTCCAGGGATATAGGGGTTTGAACAATACTCTAAGGCTTTGTTTAATGGACGTGTAGAAGGATAGAGTAAAATGCCTTTTTTAATAGTTATATCGGCATCTCCTAAAATTGTTGAAGTCATAGGGCCGACTTTTTTCTCCATAATATCTCCAACCATTCCAATAACTGCAAGATTTGCAGAAGCAGAGTCTTTTTTTACTAATTCTCGGGATACTAAATAGGTTAAACAACTTCCAGAAAGCTCTTCCTTAGCGTAAAGATGAGGATTTATTATTTTGACATTTTCTGGAAGTGTGAAGTTCATGGTGATTTCGTGATGATCTATTATGAAAATATTATTTTTTAGATCAGAAATATCCTTAATATTGCTTGAACCCAAGTCTAAGAATACAAGAGTCTTAGTTTTAGAAAGATTTTCAATAGTTTCTTTATCAAGACTTTTAACAATTTTAAAAGAAAAATTTCTATCGAGTTTTTTAAGGGTTTTTCCAAGAATTGCTGCAGAGGTTATACCATCAGTATCAAAATGGCTTATAATAAGAATGTCTTTCTTTTCAGTTTTTTCTAAAAATTCTTTAGCAAAGTTTTGTATATATTCTAACATTATTCCTCTTTTACTAAGGTCTAATGAGGGGGTTTTTATTGTGCTAAATATTCGTTAACCTTTTTTAGCTTAGCCTTAGTAATTATTAGAGATCTCTTTGTTTTCTGGTCATGAATATTTTTAATTAGATGTTTTTCTAATTTTGCAGTCTTAGATTGAAGGTTTTCTTTATCCGGAAATTTGTATTTTCCAGCTTCTTTTAGAACTTCGCTTATCTTTAATCCGTATATTCCTACTTTAGGTATACCATAATTGTCTCTTAGAACTAATCCTATTTTTTCAGCAGTTAATTCTGGAGATTTTTCAATTATTTTAAGGATAATTTCTTTTACTTCTGCCTCAGTATATTTAAGCCATACTGGTTTTTGCATTGTATTTTGTGTTTTTTTTGCCATTTTATTTTCCTACTTTATGGAAAACGATTTTTTAAAAGTTTATTATCGTTTTCCAGATAGCAAAGGTGCGACGTGAAATAGCCCCGAGCATCCTTTGCTATATTCTACCATTTTTGATGTTTTTAAAGTTAATTGTTTTAGTCTATTTTTTCATCGTGCAGTGGTAAGGAAAGAATATAAACTATGAAATTGGTAAGATATTATGAGAATCTGGCTCCAAGAAGGCAAACAAAAGGAATTAATTGAACGAGAAAAAGAAAAATTAAATCTTTCTTGGAATGAATTAGCTAGGACATTAGGAATAAAATTTTCTAAATTGAATAGTTTTCACTATGAAGAAACTTTAATTGAGGAGTCAATTTTTAATAGATTAAAATTAAGTTCAGATTATCGACGATTTATTGTTAAGAAATTAGAAGAAGGTTGGGGGAAAATCAAGGGAGGGAAACTATCTCCGGGTAATCTTAAGAATATAAAAATTCCAAATAAAAATGAAGATTTAGCAGAATTATGGGGGATTCTTTTAGGGGATGGACATATTGAAAAGACAAAAGCATATAAAATTGGAGTTTATCATATTACAATAGTGGGTCATTCTATTTTAGATAAGGATTATTTATTAAATTATGTTAAACCGCTTATTGAGAAATTATTCGAAGTCAAGGTTAGAGTATCGGCTTCTAAAATTTCAAATGCTCTGACAATTGCTGCAGATGGCAGAAATATTGTAGATTTCTTTGAAAAAGAAGGATTTATGGCTGGAGATAAAATAAGAAATCAATCTACAATTCCTGGTTGGATAAACGAGAATCCAAAATTTTTAGCTGCTTGTCTTAGGGGTTTGCATGATACTGATGGTTGTTTTTACAAGTTGACTAATCAGAATAGTTTTCAAATTGGATTTACTAACCACGATAATACTCTTCTTAGAGATGCTCAAAAAGCTCTCCTTTCTCTTGGAATAGGAGTCTCTAAAATTATTGATAATCGAAAATATGTAATAACGCGAAAAAGTGAAATAGAAAAGTTTTATAAATTGATTGGGTTTAGCAATTCTAAGCATTTGAATAAGATAAAAATGTATTTTAAAGCCCTGTAGTACAGTGGTCAAGTATTCGACCCTTTGGAGGTTGAGACCCCGGTTCGAATCCGGGCAGGGCTATTAATTTTATTCTCCTTTTTTGTATCTTCCGCGAGATTCAACTTTTTTAAGCTGTTCGATAACTTTTGTTCTATCTTTGCTATCGTAATTGTTAAGAATGATTTTCTCGGCTTCTTTGTAGATTGAAAAGTGTTTTGCTTCGAGTGCTTGTTTTATTAAATGGAGGTCTACTGCTCTATCTTCTATTCTGCTTGAGGTGAAGCCTAAGCCGAAGTCTATGAAATATAAACGGGGATAAGAAAAAGCTGCTTCACTGGAATTTGCCTCTTCGTGAGCTCCTCTTGCTCGCTCACTTCGAGATATTTTTGAATTATTAATAATTGTATCTGAATCTTGGGATGAAGTGGCTACTTGCGAATTAGTTTTGTTATTGATTGAATTTTTAGGGGGATTTTCTACCCAAATCATGTTGCTTGTTGTTAAATCGCCGTGAATTATATTAGCATCGTGAATTTTGGCGATTTGGTTGCCTATTACCTTGCAGATTTCTTTCCAATCGAGGTTTTCTAAGTTTTCGCTTAATTTTTTTCCTGCAATGAAGGGCATTGTTATTTCATTAAAACTAGTTTTTGTTGGAGAAGGGCAGGGGATTAGCTTTGAAACTTTTTCCAGAAGTTTTGCCTCTTTTTTTGTTCTTTGTTTGATTATTTTATTATCTAATTCAGGATGTCGATATTTTTTGCTTACTCTGTCTTTTATGATGCTGTTGCCTTCATGGATAATTATTGCTTCTGCGCCTTGTGCGATGATGTTTGTTTTCATGTATATTTTAGTATAATTTTATTTAAAAACACTCCTAAATTGTTAGGGCGATGGTGTCGGGGGTTATTTATCGGGGGGAAATTAGTAGAGGTTTGGTTAGGCTTTGTCGTGGTTTTAAGGAGTCCATTATTCTACCTTCAAGTGAGTATGAGGTTCTTGGGAAGATTAGTGGGAGAAAATTAGAAACAGGAATAGTTTTAATTAGAACTGCCGCAGATATAGTTAAATTGGCTGAGCAAAGATTTTCTGATTATAACCTAATTGCGTTTAAGTATGATATGACTACCACTGGAAAAATTAGAGATACATTGGAGTGCGGATTAGTAATAAAGATAATTTCGGAGGATAGATTAAACAGAATGGAAAAAGAAGGGATTACTATTCTTTAGAATCACATCCTCATCTTCTTTCCAAATTTTTTGGCTAATTTCATCATGCTTTTTTGAGAAAGTCCGCCTCCACTGGCGAGGTCGCCTTCGCTTATTCCGCCTCTTGTGAAATCCTTTATGAGTTTGTATTGCTTGATAAGTTGGCGGATTTCACTTGTTGTTGTTCCGCTACCTTTTGCGATTCTTCCTAGACGCGTGGTTTGTTTTTCAATTATTTCTGGATTGTTAACTTCTTCTTCAGTCATGCTGTTGATTGCGTGTTGCCATTTTTTTATTTTATCTTCTTGAGCGCCGAACATATCATCAGAAACTTTTCCTTTTAGTCCGGAAAAGCCAGGAATCATATCAATCATTTTTGAAAAACTTCCAACACTAGACATTGATTTTATTTGTTCTTGGAAATCTCGAAGATTAAATTCTCCTTTCTCAAGACGTTCTTTTGTTTTCTTTTGAGTATCTAAGTCTGATGCGTTTTGAACTTTTTCCAGAAGTCCTTCTAAATCACCCATGCCTAACATTCTTGAGACAAATGCTTGAGGATTAAAACTTTCTAAATCGCTTGACTTTTCTCCTGTTCCAATAAAAAATACTGGCGCTTTTGTTTCATGACAGGCAGTGAGTGCTCCGCCTGCTTTTGCTGTTGAGTCCATTCTTGTTATTATAACCCCATTAACCTTGAGGGCTTTTTGGAATTCGCTTGCCTGAGTTTTTGCAGCCTGTCCAATATCTGCCTGAAGAACAAGAATTTTATAGTCGGGCTTTATTTTGTCATTAAGATTTTTTATTTCTTTAACTAAGTCCGCATCTAAAGAATGTCTTCCAGCAGTATCAACAATTAATAAATCATAATCTTCAAGTTGTTCTTTGTATTTTTTATAAAGTTTGAGTGCGTCTTTTTCATTTTTATCTGTGAAAACTGCGAGTTTATTTTGTTTTGCTATTTGTTCAAGCTGGTCAGAAGCTGCTGGACGATGGACATCTAATCCAAGAAGCGCAACTTTCTTTCCGCGTTTGCTATAATATAAGCCTAATTTTCCAGCAGTTGTTGTTTTTCCTGCGCCATATAATCCGAGAAGCATAATTATTGTTTGTTTTTTATCTTTTGATTCTTCAATTTTGAGTTCTTTCTTTTCTCCGCCGATTATTTCAAGAATAGTCTCATAGAGAAGCTTAACGAGATGTTCTTTTTTTTCAATATTTTTGATTTTTTCATCACTTGCTTCTTTTTTTATTTTATCAGTTATTTCTTTTACTAGATGAACATTAACATCTGCAGAAATTAGGGCTCGCTGAAGCTCTTTTGTAACTTCTTCGATTGTGGCCTTATCAACAAAGATAGCGTTCGCTAGTTTATTTGTTGCTTTCTTGAGCGCTTCGCCTAACTTCTCTAACATAAAATATAAGGGTTTTTCTGGGTTTTTATGATTATTGGTTGGCTATTTTTTATTATATAAATACTTAAAAATGATTTAGTAATAAATTATTTATGAACGAAGTTTATTATGCAATTGGCGGATTTATGCTAGGTGGAATAGCAACAGTTTTGGGGTTTATTTCTTGGGGTAGCTATCAGTTAAGTAAGGCTGAAAATGAATCGCTTTTGCAGAGATATACAGAATCTTATAATGCTGGAATTCTTAATATAAAGCCTACTCTGAAAAATGTCAGAGAAATAGAAGAATCATTTAGGGATGATTTTCCTGCAAATGAAAGATTTTTGGTAAAGAAAAGTGGACTTGAAGTTTCTGTTCTACAGCCTGCTCAAGCAGTTTTACAACCCTAATCTATCCAAGAATTTCTTTTTATTAAATAACTCAAAATCTTCATAGTTTTGGCCTGTTCCCAGGTATAATATGGGCTTGTGGGTGACATAACTTATGCTGATAATGGCCCCGCCTTTTTCATCAACATCAACTTTGCTTAAAATTGTTCCATCAATTCCAATCATTTCATTAAATGCTTTAGCCTGTTCGATTGCATCATTTCCTGCAACTGCTTCGGCTACGAAAACTTTTAGATTTGGTTTTGTGACGCGACAGATTTTTTCCATTTCATGAAGAAGATTTTCTTTAGTATGCATTCTTCCAGCAGTATCAACTAAAACTACATCAATATTATTGGATTTAGCATATTTGATTGCATCAAAAGCGACTGCTGAAGGGTCGCTTCCATAATCCTGTTTGATTACTTTTACATTGAGTCTATCGGCATGAATCGAAATTTGCTCAACGGCTGCTGCTCTAAATGTATCTGCTGCGGCTAAAACTACAGAAAGTTTATTTTTTTGAAGAAGATGTGCGAATTTAGCTATACTTGTTGTTTTTCCTGCGCCATTAATCCCGAAAAATAAAGCTACAAAGGGTTCTTTTGAATTTTTTTTGAAATCTTTTATGGTTTTAATTGTGTCTTCTGGCTCGAGAAGAATATCATCTATCGCTGTTTTTAAGGATTCTTTAATTTCTAATTCTATTTTTTCTTTTTTCAATTGTTTATTGACTAATTTTGTTTCTAAATCTTTTTTAATTTTTTCTACAACTTCAAGAGCTACATTGCTTTCAAGAAGAAGCATTTCAAGTTCTCCAAACATTTCTTCAAATTTATCTTGAGTTAAAGTATAAGAAAAAGCATTTTTCAGTCTTTCGAAAAAACCAAGTTTTTTCGTTTCTTGTTTTTCTTCTTCGGTTTTTTCATTTAATTCTTCAGCATTTGTTATTAATTCTTCTGTTTTTTCTTCTGGAGATTTTATTTCAAGATTTTCCTGCGCCATATCTGTCATTACTTGACTTGTTACTTCTCGTTCTTGTTTGAGTTCTTCTTTTGTTCGCTTTCTTTTTTCTGTCTTTTTGGGTTTTTCAATCTTTTTTACAGGTTTTTCTTCATTCTTGGCTTTTGCCTTAGTTTTACCCGTTTTTTTTGTTTTAGCCCGGACTACCTTTACTTCTTCTTTTGATTTTCCTAACCAGTCCTTTAATTTGTCTTTTAAAAATCCAAACATGTAACCTTTAATACATGAACATTTATAAATTTAGACATCCTCTATTAGGCATGCGCAAAATACTTGTTATTTTAGATGGATTGGGCGATATTAGCTCCGATAAATTTCATGGAAAAACTGCACTCGAAGCCGCGAATATGCCTAATTTAAATATGATTTCTAAGAAATCTAAATTAGGATTCATGTATCCTATAAGCGAAGATTATGCTCCCGAATCAGATACGGCAATAGTTTCTATTTTAGGAAATAATTTTGATATTTCTGAAAGAGCAGAGTTTGAAGCCTTGGGTTTAGGCTTGAAATTAAGAAGAGGAGATTTAGTTCTGCGAACTAATTTTGGAACCGTTGAAAATATGAACTCTAAAAAAATGATAGATAGAAGGGCAGGAAGAACGCTTACGACTGAAGAAGCTAAACAGCTTGCCAAGGCTATTAACGAAAAGGTAAAAATCCCTGTTAAGTTTGAATTTTTTCCAACAGTTCAACATCGAGGGATTTTAGTTTTTTATGGTGGCTTTTCAGATAATATTACTAACACAGATACCTATGTTCATGAAAAAGGGAAAATCTGGATGAAAGCTAATTTTGATTGGAGCCAAACTTTAGATGATGATGAAAATACAGAATTTGCAGCAAATTTAGTAAATGCTTTTGTTGATCAGTCTTATAAGGTTCTTAATGAACATCCAATAAATAAAAATAGGGTTAAGAAAGGATTGCTTCCGGCAAATATAATTCTCACAAGGGATGCTGGCGTTGAGATGCCTAAGCTTAATCCTTTTAGGTCCGCATTGGCTATCGCAAACATGCCTCTTGAAAAAGGAATAGCATTAGCGAGTGGTATGCAGATTGCTTCTTTTGAATATCCCAAGATGAAAAATTATGATGTTTATTCTAATCTTCATCAGGGACTTGAAATGATGAGTGCTTTTGCTCTAAAAACTCTGAAAAAAAGAAAAGATGATTTTAATTTTTGCTACATTCATTTTAAAGAAACAGATGTTCCTGGACATGATAATAAGCCTCTGGAAAAGAAAGCTTTTTTAGAATTAATTGATAAAATCTTTTTTAAGGAATTGAAGGAATATATTGAAAAGAATAAAATAAAATTAATCGTTACGGGAGATCATTCAACACCCTGTAAATTTAAGACGCATACATCTGATGATGTGCCTGTTTTGTTTTATAATCCTGAAGAAACAGGAGATAGTTTAACATTTGGAGAAACTAACTGCAGAAGAGGAAGTCTTGGAAAGATTTACGGAATAAACCTGTTGAAGAAAACAGATTTTGTATAAATTAATAATTTATTTCTCGGTATAATAATGCTTTTAAAGTGACTATTGTTTCAAGATCTATGATAACTGTGGATTTGGAAATGAGTGGATTGAATTCAGATAAATGTGGAGTTTGGCAAATAGGTGCCGTTGATTTAAAAACAAAAGAATTTTTTATTGAAGAAGCAAAAATCGATAAAGAAGATATGGTGGAAGAGGGCGCTTTGAAAATTATAGGAAAATCTGAAATAGAATTAAGAGATAAAAAGAAACAGACTCAAAAAGAGCTTATCACAAATTTTTTTAAATGGGCAAAGTCTCGTGCAAAAACTATTGTTGGTGAAGTTCCTCAATTGGATGTAGAATTTTTGACAAAAAAGGCACGAAAATACCGTTTGGATTACCCTTTTCATCATAGGACTTTTGATCTTCATTCAGTAGCTCAGACAAAATATTTTGAAATAAAAGGAAAATTTTTATTCAAGGATAACCATAGCGAGTTAGGAACAACGGGCATAACTGCTTTTTGCGGCATTGAAAATATTTTATTTGAGAGAAATCATGATGCTCTTGAAGATGCAAAACTAGTTGCCGAATGCTTTACTCGTTTGATTAGGGGAAGGAAATTTCTTCCCGAATATTCATCATATAAAATTCCAAGATATTTACTAAAATGATTACATACAACGATTTATACGAAGCATTGAGAAAAGAAAGATATAGCGAACAGCTTCAGCCTATGATTAAGGATTTTGTAAAGGAAGTTGCTGATTATTTGAAAGATCAGGAAGAAAGAATTTCTAAGGATAAAGATTTATTTTCAGAAGAATTGCAGAAAAATAAAAAACATCTTGAAAATGCAGTTTCTATATTTAAGGAATTAATGCTGAGAAGAAAGAAAAAACTACTTGAGCTAGCGTTTGTTTCTGCTGAAACAGGAATTTCTAAAAGAGATTTTGAAAATATGCTTACTTTTGAAAAAGATACATTTGAGAAAATTATGAAGGCAATAAATGAGGGTGATAAAAAAATGGAAAAAATGTTGCAGGGCAGAGAGGAGAATGCAGAAGGAAGTGGACAGAAGAATAAATTAATTATTTTTAAGAGTGATACTGATGAGTTCTTGGATTTAGAGGGAAATAAACTTGGGCCTTTTAAAAAAGGAGATATAGTTAATATTCCGCAAGAGATTGCTAATATTCTTATTGTTGATAACAAGGCTGACCCTGTTGAGGAAGAATAAAACTAAAAATGGTAGAAGATTTAGATTTATTGGATGTTAATAATCCACAAAATATTGGATTGGGTTTTTTAGTTTATGATTTAGATGGAAATGGGCATCTTTCAGAAGATTTTTTAAATAGTCCTCTTGGAAGATATTGTGAAGAGGAATTGAGAAGAGAAAAGACCTGCAGAAATTTTATTTGATAATTGTACTTAATGTTTGAAGTTTGCTTGGATCTATGCCTTCACTTTTGAGTGTAGAATACAATTCCTGTATTTGCCTACTATCTGCGATAGATAATGCTTTTCTAAATTCTTCTAAGGCACTTTCTTTTTTCCCTAATTGAAGATACATTCTTCCGGCAAGAAGTCTTTCATAAAAAGTTTTTTCAGAGTCTGGAGAAGATTCGTAAACTTTTAAAAGATCGCCCATATCTCTGGTGTTTTCTTTTTCAAGTGAGCTTAATGCCTTATCATCCCATTTACTTCCGAGCTCTTGCGGAACTTTAGGAGATATAATTATTATAACCAGAAGAATAAGAAGTGCTATCCACCATTTTCTTTTTAACTTCCCTAAAAATGCCTTGGTTTTAATAACGCCTGAGGATTTTCCTTTTTCATGTGCAAGATAAATTTCTGTTTTATCAGAGATGCCTTTTAGAGATTTTTTGCCAAGGGAGATTATAGAAAATTCATTTTTGTTCATCGCATGGAATGTAGAGTTTGAGAATACTACTTGACCTTTTTCTGCTAAAGACTGAACTCTTGAGGCAAGATTAACTGGCTCTCCAAAAATATCTCCACCTCTTTCATAAACTTCGCCAGAGCTTATTCCAACTCTGGCTTCGAATTTTTCTTTTGTATCGGGTTTTTGATTTCTATCCTCTATTCTTTTTTGAATTTCAATTCCACATAATACTGAATTTGTTGGTGAATGAAAAGTAATAAGGAACGCGTCACCCATCCCTTTTATTATTTTTCCTCCAAAACTGCTTACTGCGGGTTTTATAACTTTTTCAAATTCTTCTAAAACTTCTTGGAGCTCTTTTCTTGAAAGTTTAGAAGTTCGCGCAGTATAGCCAGCCATATCCACAAACATAATTGTTGTATTATAGTGCTTTTCTTCAGCCATGCATTTAAATGGAAAGAGGAGTATTTAAGTTTTAAGAAAACAGATTAAGCTATACAATTAATCTTTTAAACCCCTTATTTCTTAGTTAATTACTGCCTGCATAGCTCAGTGGTAGAGCATCGGTTTTGTAATTGTAAAGCACAAAAAAACCGGGGGTCGGGGGTTCGAATCCCTCTGCAGGCTTTTCGGGATTCGAATGATTTGGGTTCGAATCTCTTCAAATTTAAATTTTGAATGAATCAGAGAATTTCTAATTCTCTGAGCCTCTGTAGGCCTGAATTTTATTTAGACTTCATTTGAGGACAAACCTATGGTTTTCCGCAAAAATTCATAATTTTTGGGGCTCAGAAAATACCTTAATTTTCTGTGTCTTCAGAACTTTTCCTCTTAGATCGTATTAATAGTTCTATAAATTTTGGAATAGAAGTTTAGACTTATTTTTTGTTTGCTATTAATTATTAGTTTTATTTGGGTAGAATTTATGCGAAGTAGAAAAATAATTTTTATTCCCAGATAATTTCATCACGGGTTATTTTATCTTTTCTTGTTGGATATTTTATACTTGTAAGTTCTTCAGGTTCGAACCAAAGTTGAATTTCTCGTTTTGAAGAGGCTTCAGAATCTGAAACATGAACAACATTTTCAAAGACTCCGGTTTGGCTGTTAATTCGTCCATATCTTCCTCGTATTGTTGTAGGCTCAGCATTTTCTGGATTTGTTACTCCTGCTATTTCTCTAATTTTAGATATTGCCTCTTCACCCTCATAGACTAATGCAAAAACTCTGTCGGTATGATATTCTCCTTGTATATACTTAAGAGTGCCTTCAAAAATTTCTGTGCCTTTTTTCTCACCGTGTTTTTTAATTTGATTTTGCTTGAGTTCAGAATAGTGTGCTTCTGCAAGTTCTTTTGAAACTTTAACAACTTTTGCACCAACAATTTTTAATTTTGTTTCAGAAAGGGCAGTTATAATATTTCCAGTAAGGGATTTAATCAAACCATCGGGTTTTATTAGAACAAGACATTGTTGGCTCACCATTTTTTATTTTTATTTTGCACTAATTGGCTTTTTTACTGCAAAAATTCTTATTTCACAAATTGCTAAAGGATAAGTTTTCTTGAGTTTCATGCTTAGTGGCTTTTGAAGTTGGTTTGTTAAGATATCGTCGAATACTTCAGAATCATTTTTTGTTTTAAGATAGTCTACAAGCCAATTCTTAGCAGAATTTCTTAATGTTCTTCTAACTGCTCTCGAAACTTTTTTTCTTGTGATTAAAAAAGGTTTTACCACAACTATGCTATCTTTTGTTTCTGCTGTAATTGAATCTTCTACATAATCAATTCCAGTGTGAAGCATATGTTTGATGAAAGTGCCTACAAGAGTAAGCGTTTTTGGATAACCTATGGCTTTTCCTTCGGCTACTTTTACGTTGAATACAACTTCAACACTTTTACCTTTTAATTGACGAGTCATGTCAAGTTTTATTGTTTTATTATTTAAATCCTCTATAGAATTTGCGAGAGCTTCAAATTTACCGCCGATTAACGGAAGGTCTATTTCAAAAAACTTTTTCTTAATTATTTTTGCCATTTTATTCGAAAACGATTTTACTTACTCTCCTTGAATGTGATAGTGTTGCCTTTTTGCATTTTTGGCAAGTATAAGTTAAAACCTTTCTTGTAGTTGTTTTGGTTTTCATTTTTCTGGATTTACCCGCTCTTTTTCCGTAACGTCCAGTATTTCCTGTTCCCATAATTGCTCCACGCTTTTTAGCTCTTGTCAAAGAACCCCATTTAAGAGTTCCTCTCTTGTGTCCTGTTGAAACTAAATCTATTTTTTGCTCGGTGTGCTCGTTGCAACGTGGGCAAAATCTTTTTGTTTTTCTTGGTAGTTTCATATAAACTCTCAATAAAATAGGTTTTTAAATATTCCCTTTGTAGGTATTTTATAGGGGCTTGTAAGCTAGTGGCAAACTGTGTCCTTGACGTGGACAATTTCCAGGTTCGATTCCTGGCGGGCCCATTCGGTAGATTTAAAAGTTGTAAAAAAGTTTAATAATTGAGGTGTTCGTAGAAGAACACGAGAGTTCTTAAAATGTAAAATGAAAGATTTAAGACAAAAAACAACTTATCAATTTTTAGCAGATGAAGTTTATCTTCCGGGATATATGCTTTTAGCTAACGAAGATTATGATAAAAAAGGTGCTACTTTTGATTTTAATGTTAAGGAGCCCCCTGTTGCAAGGGGGGATATTGTTCATTATTTTACTCCAAGAGGATTACATATTTGTGTATCTCAGGCAGGTTACGCTCTTGTTGAACATATGGTAAGAGAAGGACAAGTTGAGGGTTTTGAACTTCAAGGACTTAGAGAAACATTGCTTGCGGGTCGAGTTAAGATTACTGAATTATACCAAAGATTTAGAAGAGAAGTCGGTTTGTCAAAATTAGTTCAAGGAAGATTTGATGTTGAAAGATTTAGAATGGGAAAATTGCCTGTCCTTAAATTAGATTTTAGTTTTGCAAATGATGCTATAACTGGAAATTTGGTTTCTGTAATCGCCCCAAGACCTGTTCCTCAAATGAATAGAGACATAATCAGAATCTAAACTTAATTCCTCGTTTTCTAACAAGATTTATATATGGGATTTCTCTTTATTTCCCTATGAAAAAAGGGCGAGGATTTGGTGTAGTTTCACATAAAGCGCAAGTTACGGTTTTCGTTATTATTGCTATAATTTTAGTTGTGGGGCTTGCTGGATTTTTTATTGCAAAAAATTTTATTCCTGCAACAATTCCTACAAATATTCAGCCAGTTTATACTTATTATACTTCTTGTTTAGAGAATATTATTCAGGATGGTGCGAGTATACTTGCAAGTCAGGGTGGATATATTGAGACTCCTGAATTTGAAGCGGGAACAGAATATGCGCCTTTTTCTTCACAACTCGCATTTATGGGTTTAGGAATTCCTTACTGGTATTATATTTCTGGAAATGGGGTTAAGAAAGAACAAATTCCAACCAAAGCAAATATGGAATCTGCACTTGGAAAATATGTAAAAGAAAAATCAGGAAATTGTGATTTTTCTGATTTTGAAGCTAAGGGGTATATTCTACGCGTTGAAGATGCAACCTCTGGAAAAGCTACAATAAATGCAGATAATATTGCAGTTTCGATTAATCAAAGGATAGTTGTTGATTATGGAGATACACATTTTGTTTTAGGCAGTCATAGCGTCAAAGCTAATTCTGAATTAGGCACACTTTATGATACTGCTAAAAATATTTATAATTATGAGAAAAATCAGATGTTCCTGGAAAATTATAGTCTTGATGTTCTTTATACTTACGCTCCTGTTGATGGAGTTATTTTTGAATGCGCCCCAGCAGTATGGAATCCTTATGACGTTGCTGCTAAACTAAAAAATGCACTTGCAACAAATATTGGCATGATAAAACTTAATGGAGAATACTATACTTCAAAAGGAGAATATACTGACTATTTTATCGCAGGTAAAAATAGTAATATTGATTTAAAAAATGAGCAAGTAGCGTTCCAATATTCGCCAAGCTGGCCTTCAAGAATAGAAATTTGGCCAACAAAAAATAATGTTATGATTGCAGAGCCAGTGGGAACTCAACCCGGATTAAATGTGATGGGTTTCTGTTATACCCCTTATAAATTTGTTTATGATGTTTATTTTCCAGTATTAATACAAGTTTTTAATAAAAATAATGCTCAAGAAATTTTTCAATTTCCAGTTTCTATAGTTATTAGCAAAAATACTGCAAGAGAAGCAGGGATTGCAGAATATATTGAACAAACTGAAACTATTTGTGATAGTTCTAATGCAGATGTATCTGTTAATACTTATAACGTAAATCTTCTTCCAGTTGAAGCCAGTTTAGAGTTTAAATGTTTTAACGATGTTTGTGATTTAGGAAAGACGAAGATAAATAATGCGACAGGTATTTCTTCAGCAAGCGTAAAGGTTCCGCAGTGTGTAAACGGAATATTAACTGCAAGTGCAGATGGATATAAGGATAAAAAATATATTATTTCTACTAACGAAGAAAGTTCAGCAGATATTGTTTTAGACAAAGAGTATAAGGTTCCTCTGGAAGTTTATGTTGATGGCAGTTTAACTAATGAATTATCGGTTTTAACAATAAGTGAGAAAAAGAATAATGCTTATCAGATTATAGACTCAGTTTCTTATCCTTATTCTAAACAATTATCTATCGCTGAAGGGGATTATAATTTTGATTTAAAAATTTATAAAAAAAGTGCAATTGTTGTCCCTGCAACAACTACAAAACAATGTGTGAATATGCCAAAAGATGGTTTGCTTGGATTTTTTGGAGCAACTCAGGAAAAATGCACAGATTTAACAATACCGGCTCAGACTCTTTCAAATTATGTTTATGCTGGCGGAAAACAAAATTATTATGTCACACCAAGTGAATTAGAAAAAGCAAAATCTTTTAAAATATTTGCGAGAAGTGTGGCTACGCCAAACAATATTCAACAAGCGCAGGATAATTATGAAATGGTGAGCGCAAAAGTTTTAGATATACAAATAATTTAGTAAAAATATGAAAGAAGAAAATAAAATGAGTAAAATAAAAGTGAAATTATTAGTTCTAACTCTGTTTTCTTTAATTTTAATTATTAATTCGCTTTTAGTTGTTGATGCTGCAGATTTTGGCGCGAGCACAAGTATCTATAGCACTCAGTATTATTCTCCTACCAGTTTTTCTACGAACTCTTTTAGCTCTCTAATGTCTGGAACTTCTGCAAGACAGAGCACTACTGCCGGAGAAGATAGTGAATTTTTTGATATGCAATTATTTATTCCTCCTCTGGGATGTCAGCCTTATGTTGTAAGAAGTGATTTGTTGGAAGAGCAAAATGTTCCGGTTTTCTGCAATTTAGTTCCTCTTAAAATAAATCCTGGAATTGATATCACAAGAATAAATAGTATTTCTATTGTTAAAAAAGAGGATAATCCCTATGTTACGGGTGTCGGATTTCATCCAGCAAATGCTGCAATAAAATCAAGTTCTGGAAGCAATGGCGTTCCGAGCGGAGATAGTATTGGTTATGTTGTTGTAGTTTTGAAACAGATAGATGCAGAAAAAAATATGCCTGCAAATATAACTATAACCCTCGCAGCGAGAATGGACTATGGGGCAGAAAATTCTTTCGGAATTGGCAAAAATGAATTTTATATTCCTGAATTAACTGATGAGCAATTTAAAAATGATTATATGGAATATAGTTTTTATGATGGCGTAGGATATTTACGAGCCGAAGATATTAATGATAAAAGCGCGAAAATTATTCTTTATGATTCTGCAAGCAGGATTATTTTTAGTGATGTTGTTGAAAAAGGTGCAACATCACGGGATTTTTATCTTCCTAATGGAAGAGGCGGACAGGGAATAAGAATTACGCTTAAAGATGTAACTTTGCCAAGAGAAAAAGCTCAAATAAGAGTTAATGATCAGACTTCTCAAGTTTATGAAGGCCAGCAATTTTATGATGGGAGATGCACTTTAATGAGTGTTCAACCTTTAGGATTAGGCGCAGGAACTGCTACAATAAAATGTGGAACAACAATAATTCCTTTAAGTAAAGAAATTAACAAAGTTTCTTTGCGAATTGGCGATAAGCAGCAGGATTATGGCTTAGGTGAATTAGTAACTGGAGATTTTTATCTTGTTTTTGCAAATACTATAAAAGATACAACAGAATCTTATGTTGTTCTTGCTAAGATTGACGAATCAACTAAAAAAAGTTTTGGAGCTAATTTAAATGCTAATTTGAATAAATTAAGTGAAGAATTGGGAAGAATCGCGAAAGACAAATCTGCTGAACAAATTAAAAGTTTAAAGCCACTTAAAATTGGTGGAAAAGAGATACCCTTAATAGTAATTTCTAATGATGGTGAGTCAGAAGATGGAATAACTTTTACTGGCTTAAAAACACAAAACGCAAATCTTGATGAAAACACAAAACCTTATTATGAAAAAGCATTGTCCGCTTATGATTATGTCAAGGATAGTTTTGGAGTAGAAATTTTTCCTTCAACTTCCGAAACACATACTTACTCTGAAGAATCTTTATGGAGAGAGTATGATTTAGCAACAGAATTAGGGCAGCAGGAAAAAGAAAAGGAAGTTCTTTCAAGAATTTTGAATGAATATCCTAATTCGGTTCATAAAGAAAAATCTGCATCTTCGCTTATTGCTTCAATGGGTTGGTTGGCTAATAATGCTGGCGCGAGTTATTATGATTCTAAAAATGATTTAAATTTTGAATTAATTTCAGTGAGTTCTCCAAGTGTAGAAGATTCAAGCGCGGATTTAAGTTCTTCTATTGCTGACAAAGTTACTATTGCGGCAGGAAAATCTGCGGGAGATATAATTGATAGTAATGACGAGATTACTTTGACTTTAGATTCATTTGATGATACTTCTGTCAAGGTTACATGCAGTGATAAGATTACTGCTGGCGCTAATCCTGAAACTAAAACAGGAACTATCAATAAGCCTATTTTATTCAACACCGGAAAATGCACAGGCGCAAAAGTCTATATTAATAAAATAAATCTAAAAAAAGTTGCGCAAGTTCAAATTATTCCTATAACTCACGGAAGAAGCAGAGAGAGTAATTTTACATTTTCTATTGGAATTGAAAAAAGAGCGTTGGGATTAAATTTAACACCAGCAGAAGCAAATTCTAAAATTGCTAAATTAAATCAGCAAATTGCTCAATTAAGAAATATTACTGAAAGTTTGGGAAAATTAATTGAAGGCGGAAATGCTGCGTGTATTGCTACTTCTGCAATAATTAATGTTAAAAATTTACTTAGTGGCGCTGG
>ERZ1292632.1326-Hain-H43-01um-R2-1326-length-24404-cov-22_pt1 | contig 24404 bp, 24 predicted proteins | sample MGYA00564407_ERZ1292632 | MGnify/ENA primary metagenome ERZ1292632 (study PRJEB36523, sample SAMEA6512637) | groundwater metagenome | collected 2019-01-08 | study: AquaDiva: Metagenomics assemblies of 32 groundwater samples | reverse complement strand
ACGGGAAATCCGGCTTGAGTCATCTCACCCAAATTGGCACCCTTTCCGCCTACCAGGGGAATGTCGTGTTTATCAATATCTTTAAAAAAAGCGATAATAGGAAGGGCAGTACTCATAAAATATATCAATTAATAATAACATAAAAGAGAGATTTATTTCCCCAGAGTTTGTCCCAGTCTTTCTTTAAAATAGTCAACCCAGGGTAAGGGGGCGGGATTGATTTTATACAACATTGACAGATAAAAATCCACATAAGCCCCGAATTGGATTGTTTCAAAAACCTGGGATATTGCCCCATCCCTTGTAGCCTTGTAGACAAAAGTTTCGACGTCGTGTTTTTCGACAACATCCCTGGTCAATTCAAATCTTTTTATTATTCTTTCCGAATATAAAGACGAGTTTACAAAGAACGCAAAAAGTGCGGTTTTGTTTGCGTCCGGGTTAGAAAGTCCCTCCATCAGATGGTGATTAATCTCGGGTATTTGGTAGTCGGCAGAAAAAACTTTCGCGTTTTCATTCATTTGATTATTTATAACATGAGTAGCTCCGACCAGGTGCCCGGCTGAAATAAAAGCAACAATTTTATCCTTCATCCGATAGGCCAATTTTTTGGCTTCATTTTTTTCGATTACTTCAACTTTTATTTTTTCTATGACAGATCTCATTGAAGGCGTGATTTTATCGATATCTTTTTTCGTAAACTCGACAAGACCGGCTTTGGAGGCCAAAATCAGCTGTCCGATAATCGAATAGCCGATAGCCATTCTCGGCTGATTCGAGGGATTATACTTAGGGTCTATTTTATAAAATGGAACATTATATTCTTTAGCTATTTCGATTAGAGTATTACCACTTCCTATTGCCATCCATTTAGCTTTTTTGTCGATTGCTTCTTTGGCATTCTGAATAGTCTCCTCTGTTTCACCCGAATAACTTGAGCAAATAACTAAAGTATTCTCATCAACCCAGGCAGGGAGATGATAATCATTAACTCTGATAAAAGGAATCTTAATTTTATCCGCATAGAGGGATTCGATCACTCTCGCTCCCAACCCTGAACCCCCCATTCCGCACATGACAACTGCCTTTACCTGGTGATAACCATCCGGAACACAAACCTTTGAAGCCTCTTCCCAAGCATGAAGACATTGATCCGGTAGGGCTTCCACTGATCCCAAAACATTTTCTTTATCAATCTTGGCTATTTCTTCTCTTGAATCTATTGTTCTCATATTAAGATCTGATAAAATCTAAAACCTCATCTCTTTTTTGCTCCATCAGTTCTTTAGATTTTGCCTCTAGGTTAAGGCGCAGTAAAGATTCGGTATTGGAAGGCCGGACATTAAACCAAAAATCAGGGTATTCAACGGTAATTCCATCAAGGTAGGAAATCGTAGCATCGGCATATTTTTGAGCAATTTCTTTTATTTTTTCTTCCTTTTCGGCAACTTCCGAGTTTATTTCTCCGGAGTGAAAATACACTTTGTAGGGCGCAATTACTTCCGAGACAGGCTTATTTTGCAAAGAAAGGTATTCTAAAAATTTCAAAGTCAAAACTATGGGTGCCTCAAAAGTTCCATAAGGAAACTTGTAAAAGTAATGACCGGAACTCTCACCGCCAAAAATGGCGTTTTCCTTAATCATTTGCTCTTTAATTAGAGAGTGGCCAACCCTTGTTACAGACGCTTTTCCTCCGACTGCTTCAATCATGTCTTTTGTAATTCTCCCCGGGCGAATATCGTAGCAAACAGTTTTCCCGGGGTTTTCCTTGAGTGCGATCTGAGCCATTATTCCTCTTAAAATCTCTTGTCTTATAACTTCTCCTTTTCCGTCAATAAAAAAGTATCTGTCTCCGTCCCCATCCGGTCCTATGCCCAAATCGGCATTATTTTGAACAACGGATTTTTTTAAGATTTCCAGATTCTTTTCATCCAAAGGATCTGGTTGATGGACGGGAAAACTGCCATCCAGTTCAGAATTCAGTAAAATGAGGTCGCACTTAAGGGATTTAAACATGGCTTTTATGTCTAAAATAGCCATTGCATTTGCGGTGTCGACAACAATTTTAAACGGTTTAATTTTATTGATGTCAATATTTTTGTCTTTTATTTGTTCTTCTACTTCTTCATCAATTACCCCATCCTTTTTTGTAACAACACCTTTTTTGCCGGATATGGGAAAATTGCCTGAGATAATTATGTCTCTCATTTCGTAAATTCCCTGCTCTCCGCTTACAGGCACAGCTTTCGCTCTTACCATTTTAAATCCGTTATATTCTTTAGGGTTGTGGGACGCAGAAACCTGCATACCGCCAATAAACCCGTAATAAGCAACCGCAAAATAGAAAGTGGGGGTGGTAACCAAGCCAACGTCTATAACGTCCACACCCGAATCCGTTAGTCCTCTTACCGTTTGTTCTTTTAAAGAAGGAGTGGAGAGCCTCATGTCGTGTCCTACCACTATCTCTATCTTTTCTTTGTCTTTATTTTCCCTTTTTATGATTTCTGCGTAGGCACGGGCAATTTTATATGCGAGTTCTTCATTTAACTGTGTGGGGTATATTCCCCTGATGTCGTAGGCCTTAAAGATTGAAGGGTTGATTTTCATTTCCGTGAGTTCATTCTAGATGTTTTAGGATGAGTAGGTCAAGGGAAGAAATCAAATTTGCTTTTGACGTTTTAACTTCTATGTCGAGTTTTGCAAGCCTGTTGATTATTTCTTTAATAGTTTCTTCTTTGAATTTTAATGACTGTGATTTAAGCTTCCCCACTCTCCATGATGGATAGGGGATAGAGTTTGGGTCAGTTTTAACCCAATACAAATCCCTGAATAACCTTGCGATAAGGGCAAAGACAAATTCCGGCGGATTATTTTCTATAGTCTGGTGTAAAAGGGTCAGAACCATTTTTACATTACCCGGATACATAGAATCCAACATGGTAAATATTATTTTGGGTAGTTTAAATTCCTCGGTTTTATCGGCTTTCGGAAGTTCTCTTAAAATATGCGCAGGGATATATCCGTCATTTAGTATTACGAGAGTACCCGGAAGTTTTACTATGTTTTTTCTTATCCACTCAAATTCTTTCTTTTTTATCTTTTCTACTTCATTAATAACAAACAGTCTTTCTTTTGAAAATATTGAAGGTTGCGAAAGTTGTTCTGTCAACGGCCCCCCTTCGTCAAAACTCCACTTTATGATCTCCCAATCTCGACTCTTTGCTGTTGAGACAAACTTTTCCAATCTTTCATATGATTTAATAAAATAATCGCCATGTAAGATAATAAATTTCATAATTTCTGTTTTTTAACTTATATTTTGGAAATACTTCGATACCAATCTTTCCACCTTTCCCGAAAATTTTCTTTTACCTCTTCTTATGTGAGGAACGAGGCTTCCCGAGAAATTGTTCGGAATGTGTGCAAGCTCATGAAGAAGGATATTATCCTGCTGCTTTGAGGACAGGTTGTCAAATTTTTCGGATATTACCTCAATTATATAAGAAGGCCTAAGATCCAGTGTTTCCTGCCAGATTCTGGAAAGTCCCCAAATTCTTGCATATGCCCTCGTGTTTGCATGCTTGGAGCGGACACAGTGTATGGCGCTTCCCTTAGGACACTTCAATTCCAGCGATTTGTATATTATATTAATTCTTTTTTTTATATCAGGGGCTTTTTGCCAGAAAATACTTTTACTGTCTTTATTTTTCGCCACAAAACGATTATATCAGCTCACCTTATAAACTTCCGCCCCTTCTTTGACCTCTTTTTCCACTTTTAGTCCTACAACACTTCCCTTACCGGCACTTTCCTTCTTCTCGTGTTCTATTTGTATCGAATCTACCTTCTGCTCAAAGAGATTTTCTCCACCTCTCATAAATTTGATTTTGTCTCCGGTTGAAAGTGCTCCATCAAGTTCCACAATTACTACTCCTATCTTGTCGTAATAATGTATAACTTTACCTATTTTAAAATCCGCCAATTTATTCACCCCCTTTCATACAATGACAAAGCGCAACAGCAAGTGCATCGGCCGCATTATCAAAGTGTGTTTTCTTCTTGGCTTTGCTTCTTACTTTATTTCCCAGGATTTTTCTTACGGAGATTTGAATATCTTTCTTTTTTGCCCTGCCGCTTCCCGCCACATACTTTTTAATGGTCCCCGGCGCATATTCCTTAAGCTCAATCTTTTGCTTGGATGCCGCCAGCATCATAACCCCTTGTGCTTGTCCGACGGCAATTGCCGTCTTTGCATTCGTTGCAAAAAATATTTTTTCGATGGCAAATATGTCGGGGTTGTACTTTTTGATTAATTCCGTTGTTTGATTGTAAATCGACTCTAACCTGTTTTCCGCCAAACCGTTTTTGCTCGTCTCTATAAGTCCCCAACCCACAACTTCGATTATTTCTTTATTTACGTTGATTATTCCATATCCGGTTGTCGCAGTACCCGGATCAATACCCATTATCCTCATGTTCTTATTATATCATCCACAACCTTTACAAATTGGTCAATTTACTAAGAAGTTAATATTTAATGAAGTAAAATATTCTCGCTTTTGCTTTAATTTCCTCTATCCACTTCCCGTATTCTTCTTGAGTCTTTAAATTAATAATTTCGTTTTTGATATTTTCCTTGACTGTTTCAAAGGATTCCTGTATTTTGTTGGTGTCGTAATAAGATTTAATTTCTTCATCGGAGACTTCAATTTTACCCTTTAGAATTCTTTCTTTGATAATTTGAATTCTAATTTGGTTTATAAGATCCTTTTTTGTCATACCGCTTAAGGACAAGGCACTGTCTAATGTCGTTCCCTGTTTCTTTACTACTTCTTCAATCCTCGCCATTTCTTTGTTTATATCGTCAGCGCTTACTTTTATATTAGCCTTGGAGCCTTCTTGCTGAATTAAGGATCTTTCCATCAGTGCATCTAGCACCTGTTTGCCTCCTTGTTTCTCCAATTCCTTTATGAGTGTGTATCTGAAAATCGGCCTATTCCCTACCCATGCAGCAAAAATTAATGATCTACCAGTATATAAAAGGGAAATAACAAGTAAAAATATTAATATATTTAGAAATTTCTTGCTTTTTTTTAAAGAAATCAATTTTCTTACAGTCGTAATTTTAAACATAACGAAATTATATCACACTTTTTTCTTTGACTTTTTCTTCGGTTGGGGACGATTTCTTGCAGCAGCCTTTGCGTATATTTTTTCGATCTCTTTTGGCGAACTGCCTCGTAAATAGTAGAGTTTGGAACGCCTCACTCCACTTGTCCCTTTTCGGACTACTTCTACTTTTTCGATAGACGGAAGATTTATGGGAAAAATTCTTTCTATTCCGATTTTTTGTTCTCCTATTCTTCTAACCGTAAATGATTGTCCTCCATCTCTTCCTTTAATTGCAATTAAAATACCCTCAAAATAAGCAGATCGGGTTTTGCCTCCTTCTTTCATTTTTTGAATAACTCTTATTTTATCGCCTATTCCAAATTTGATTTCTTTGTGGGTTATATATAAAGACATAATTATATTAATTTGTTATTGTACATCAACAGAGTCCTATCCTTCAAGAACGTCCGAAATTCGCTTAGCCAATCCATCATTCCATGTTATTTTGAATGGAAGTCGGATTTTTTTATTGGTCTTTTCAAAAACTAGTATTACACTCTGCGTTCCCATGCTGGATAATAGAACGTTTTTTAATTTCTTAAGATTTTCGGAAGTAGCACCTTGTGGTATTTTTATAATAAACTCCTTTGACGCAGTTTCCACAGAATTCCTTGTTTCTATAGATTCTACAAGAAGTGAGGGTTCATCATTCCTTGAATCGATTTTACCGTGAACAAGTATTGGTTTTTGGTCCACCCAGTACTCTTTTGTTTGTTTAAATATTTTTGGAAAAACTACCAAATCTATACTACCCGTCCCGTCCTCAACCTTCACAAATGCCATTTCTGATCCTGTACGTGTTACAACTACTCTGACTTCTCTTATTACAACCGCCATACAAACATTTCCCGACACCGCTTCAAACGAAAAAAGATCCGATATTTTATTTGTTGCTCTGTGTTCTATTGATTTTATTAACTCCACTACGGATTTACCCGATAAAGAGAAACCCAAAAGTTCTCTTTCTAACATTTGAAGATCTTCATCGGGGTATTCGTTAACCGTTTGCACGGTTTTTTCTACTTTTTGAGATTGGGTTTTTATATCATCTCCGAATAGCCCCTGCTGGCCTTTTAGGGATTTAGGTTTTGATACCTTGTTTCTCAGTTCATCGAACGAAGATAACAAGGAGGCTCTGTTGCCGAACAATGATAGTGCTCCTACTTTAATTAAGCTTTCCAATACCTTTTTATTTACTTTTCTGCTGTCCACCCTTGAAAGAAAATCGGCAAAAGAACTGAATAAATATTTTTCTCTTGCTTCCAGTATTGACTTTATAGCCACATCACCGACATTTTTTATGGCATTTAATCCAAACCTTATTGCCTGTCCGTTTAATGAATCTTTATTTTCAACTATAGTAAAACCGATATCGGAGGAGTTTATGTCAGGCGGTAAAACTTTAATCCCCATTCTTCTGCATTCATTAACGGCTGCCGAGATTTTGTCGGTATCATTGGATTCGGCTGTAAGAAAAGCCGTCATATATTCTACGGGGTAATTGGCTTTCATGTACGCAGTCTGATAGGCTATCATTCCATAACTGGCTGCGTGGGCCTTATTAAATCCATATGATTGGAAAGGTTCAAAGAGAGTCCAGAGCTTGTCAGCGAAGTCCTCGGTTTGTCCATTGTCAACAATCCCCTTGATAAACTTCTCTTTCTGAGCGGCCATTTCGGCAGGGATTTTCTTACCTACCGCTTTTCTGAATTTGTCAGCTTCTTCCCATGTATAACCGGCCAAATCCAATGCACAGAATAAAAGATCATCCTGATAGACAATAAGACCGTAGCTTTTCCCCAAAAACTTTTTCATTCTTGGATCCAAATAACTCACCAAATAGGGGTTATTTTTCCTTTTAATATATTCGGGAATTTGCGATATAGGTCCGGGTCTATAAAGGGCAACCATTGCCATTAAATCTTCTACGCAGGTTGGCTTTAGATCTTTTAAATACTTTGTCATACCCGAACCCCCTAATTGGAAAACGCCCATTGTCTCTCCTCTCGCCAGCATATTAAATGTGTTTTTATCATTAAGTGAAATTGACCTGATATCTATAATCTTTTTCCTGGTTTTAAAAACGATTTCTATTGATGAACCCAGAATAGATAAGTTTCTTATTCCCAAAATATCGAATTTAATAAGTCCTACTTCTTCACAAGCGTGCATTTCATACTGAGTGATTATTTTTTCTCCTGAGGGTTCTTTTTGAATAGGGGTAAAATTTGTCAATTCAATAGGCGATATAACAACACCTGCGGCATGTACCGATATATGTCTTGCATTTCCTTCAACCTGACGGGATAAATCAAGAATTATTTTTGCGTCCTTGTCATTTTCATATAAGTTTTTTAAATCCGGCGTACTTTCGAGAGCTTTTTCTATTGTCATCGGAAAACCCTGAGATCCTATTGGTATAAGTTTTGATATTCTGTCTCCTGTGGAATAAGGATAACCTAGTACCCTTGCCATATCCCTTACGGAACCTCTCGCCAGCATCCTTCCAAAGGTACAAATCTGGGCAACTTTATCGTATCCGTATTTTTCACAAATATACCTGATTACGTCTTCTCTCCTGTCGTCGGCAATATCGAAATCGATATCAGGGGGAGACGGTCTATATGGATTTAAAAATCTTTCGAAAGGCAAATAATACGTAAGCGGGTTTACCGTGGTTATCCCTAATGAATATGATACCAAAGAACCCGCGGCCGAGCCCCTCGTATTGGTAATCACTTTATTTTTATTCGCCCAATCAACTAAATCTGCGGCAATCAAAAAATATGTAGAATATCCCTTTTGGATGATAATATCCAATTCGTGCTTCATCCGTTCTTTTACTTCTTTACCGGCAGAAGGAATTATTTCCTTTAACCTTTTTAAAGAGAGGGATTTTAATTCTTTATCTGCATTAGATCCTTTGGGTATGGGAAATTTGGGGAAAAACCATTTACCGAGTGTTAGCTCTACATTGCATTTTTCCGCAATTTTTAGCGTATTTTCCGCCGCATCGGGAAAATCTTTAAAAAGGTCAAACATTTCATCCGGGGATTTAATATATAAATCCGGGTAATCTATATATCTCATTCTATTTAAGTCGGAGATATTTTTCCCCGTTGCAATACACACCAGCGCGTCTTGGGCAGACGCGTCTTCCTGTTTTATATAATGTGCATCGTTGGTTGCAACCAGTGGAATTCCTAATTCCCTGCTTAATAATATTATCCCTTCGTTAACCTTTTGCGTTTGGTCATGTATTTCAATAAGGGATCTCTTTATTTGTACTTCCTTCGCTTTATCAGCCCATTTTTTAAAGTTATGTCTTTGTATTTCCAAATAAAAATCTTTAGCGAATAAGTCCAATAACCAAACGGCAGTATTTTTGGCTTTTTTATAGTCGTCTTGAATTAAAGCCTGTCCAATTTCTCCCTGCGGACAGGCTGAAGTGCAGATTAATCCTTGAGAATATCTTTCAAGCGTCTCCTTATCAAACCTGGGGCGGTAGTAATATCCTTCAAGATGGGATATAGAGGAAATCTTCATTAAATTCTTATATCCTTTATCATTCTTAGCCAGTAAAATAAGATGATAATTTTTGACTTTTCCCCGTTCCGGCCTGTCTTTTAAACTACCGATTGTTATATAACCCTCCATTCCCAGAATGGGTTTGACTTTTTGCTTGATTGCCTCTTTATAGAAATCTACTAACCCATACAAAACCCCGTGATCGGTAATGGCGACAGATTCCATACCCAATTCCTTTACATACGAAATAAGTTTTGAGACATTAGAAAGCCCATCCAGAAGCGAATATTCCGTATGGACATGAAGGTGAACGAATTTACTTGCCATTTATTAAATAATTATTCTACCTATGTTTCCTCCTCTTACACCTGTTAATTTTTCTTTATTTTCCTTGACGTGCCCCATTTCATCATGTGCACGCCAACAAGAAAATTCGGGTCCTGCTGGAATTCCGGTTCTCACAGCAACATAGCTCAGGGAAAATTTAACACCCTTGCTTTTATCCTGTACCGATTGTTCGGCGGTTCTGATACTGTCATCAAATCTATCTAACACCTTACCTATATCAGATTCTTCCACAATATTTGGTAGATATACCGTAAATTCATCAGATGTCTCTCCGTTTCTAAAAACTCTATCTTCCTGTCTAACTGAACCCTTAAGAACATTGGCAGTATTTTTTAAATATATATCTCCCACAGATTTTCCGTAAGCTTTATTAACCTTTTTGAGTCCGTCCAAATCAACGGCGATAAAAGTGCCAGTTTTAATTTCTTTATTATCCCTTATTGCTCTGTCCCTCGCTTTTTCGAGAGCTTTTATCATTAAATCCAAAGCCTTAGAATTTGGTAAACCCGTAAGGAAATCTATCAAACTTTCTTTCTTGAGAGTTTTGTTTTCGTCTGTTAATTCCTCAATCGTACGAAAATTTTTTCTTAAACCACCCCTAGAATACGAGTTCCCCATCAAATTCCTCCTCAATTCTTTTAGATTTAATCCTTCTTTATCTTCTGGCATATTATTTATTTAGTAAACTTTTTAGTGTGTTTATTATTAATTTTATATCACCCTCTCCTTTTAATTTTTTTTGAACCTGTCCTATTAAAAATCCGATGACCTGCCCCTTTCCTTTTTTGTAATCTTCTACGGCTTTTTTGTTTTCTTTCAATACATCATTAATTGCGCTAACCATATCGCCTTCCTTTGTATAATCTTTTTTAGTTATTTCCGATATTTTCTTTATCATATCAATTGGTTCCTCATAAATGTTATCCATTTTTCTGTTTACCATGACATCCGCTAAGGTTTTGGGTGATATGCCGTATTTCTTTGAAAATTCTACCGCTTTTTTAAAATAGGCAATCCTTTTTGGCTCCCCTATTAACACTTCTATATAATCCTCCCTCAAACCGTAAGTTTCACTGAGTTTTTTTCTTATTAGTGAGGGAATTTCTTTCATAGACTTTTTTATATCGTCAATTTCTATATCCGTAAACCTCATAGGAGGAATATCGGGTTCGGGGAAATATCGGTAATCCTGAGCCTCTTCTTTTATTCTTTGGGAAAAAGTTTTCCCGGTTGATTCGTTATATCCCCTGGTTTCCTGTATGACCCTGCCTCCTTTTGAAAGAATTTTTTCCTGTCTTGCAATCTCGGCATCAATCGCCTTTAGCAAAAAGGCAAAAGAATTGATGTTTTTTAACTCTACTTTGTATTTGGGCAAATCCACCTCGTGGGAGTCCATTCGGCCACCCGCGAGGTGTCCCATTGGAGCCAACGATATGTTGGCCTCCAGCCGCATCGACCCCTTTTCCATGTCCGCATTCGAAATATCAAGATATCTGGCTGTAAGTTGTGCTTCCTTTAGAAATACAGCTACGTCTTTTCCGTTTCCGAAATCGGGTTCAGTAACCAGCTCCATCAGGGGAACACCACTACGGTTAAAATCTATTAAGGTTGTGTTTTTCCCGTCAACTTTCTGATGCTGCAACTTGGCCGTATCTTCTTCCAAGTGAACCCGTTTTATACGTATTGACTTGTTTGTCTTTATATTTTTCCATGTTCCAAAGATACATAAGGGTTTATCGTATTGTGAGATTTGATATCCTTTCGGTAAATCGGGATAGAAATAGTGTTTCCGGTCAAACTTAGATAAGTTATTTATCCTACAGCCGAAAGCCAAACCAAATTTAATTGTTGAAAGGATTGCTTCCCGATTTGCAAAAGGAAGGGCTCCGGGAAAACCGAGACAAATCGGACATACCAACGTATTTGCCTTTTTGGCAAAATGATCCGACGGACAGGAGCAAAACATTTTCGATTTGGTTGAAAGCTCGATATGAACCTCAAGTCCGATAATCACCTTGTACTTTTTTAGCATAATGCTGTTTTTTTGTTTAACCATGAATCTGCATATTTAGATGAGAGGATGTAAACCGAAAAAGCAAAAGCCGACAAAATAAAGAGAAAAAATCTTACACCAAAAACTTCGGTTATTGTACCCGAGAATATAACCGGAATAACCGATGCAATTATCGTTAAAAACCAGAAATTTCCGAAAACCCTTCCTCTTAGTTTGTACGGTGTAAACTCCTGAAGATAGGTTTGCGAAGGTATCGCTACACCGACAAAAGCCAATCCTGTAAAAAAGACGACCACAAAACCGAATAAAATTCTATAAACATAACCCAACTCGGGTATCACAAATACCAAAGCCGCAATAGTTATCGTCAGAGTCACTAATGAATTTTCAATGATTTTTTTCTTTCGCAATCCCCCTTTTATTAATTTTGGTAAATTAAATGCACCAATCATCGCACCCAACGCTGCGGGTATTACGACAAAAATTCCTGCCGCATTAAGATTTACGCTAAATATTTCCTTTGCGATAGCGGGGACGGAAACTATAATTATCGCTAAAGCCACTTGAAAACCCAACAGCAACAGAAATGGAGCCATAATCCTTCTTTTATCCTTTATAAACCGGTAGCCTTCTATTGTATTATCCAAAAAACTTTTTATGGCAAGCACTATATCAGGAGGTATAACAAGTTTTGACTTAAGTTCCGGCAAAAAATATACGCTTATAAAGGCAATAAAAAGGAGAGCTGAACATAAATAAAGAGTATTGTTGAATCCCATCAAGTGGTTTAACAACCCGGCTATTCCAAAGCCAATAACCAGTGAGGCTTGCTGAGTGATAAAACTAAGACCGTTCCCTTTCGGAAGATCGCTTTTCTTTAATACGGAAGGAATAGTTGACGCTTCTGCCGGAACATAAAATTGATTTAAGAGAGAATAAATAAAGACTACTTCATATAAAATAAATATGGATGTTCTGTGTAAAAGAGCCAGAAGGAAAATTGTTAAAGCCTGCAGCAAATTTGTGATCATAAGTACTTTTCTTTTATCTACCATATCTATAAAAGTTGCTGCGACGGGGCCAACCAATAATGCGGGGAGAGAATACGTAACCCAAAGAAGTGAGGTGGCAATTGCGGAACCTGTCTGACCGAAAAGTTTTATTAAAATAATAAAATTCATAATATTTATGGCTAACTGAGACAGTATTTGAGACGTCCATATATATAAAAAATTGCGATTTTTTAATACCGATTTAAATTCTTCCACCATATTAGAGTTTAGCCACTTTTGGTTTATAGTTTGTTGCCTTTTCAAAGAGCTTTGCCAAAGAAAATAAAGTATTCTCAGAAAATCGAGGTCCCATTAATTGAAAACCCAAGGGTAAACATTCTTTACTAAATCCGAAGGGCACGGCTAAGGCCGGAATTCCGGAAAGATTTGCCGTTGCAGCAAAAATGTCAGTCAAATACATCTTTAAAGGGTTGTCAACTTTCTCACCAAGTATAAAAGGAGCGGTAGGAGCAACCGGTGCGATTATCACATCGACCTTATCAAAAACTTTGTTTAGGTCTTCAATTATTTTTGAGCGTATTTTCATTGCCCTAAGATAATAGGCATCATAATATCCCGAAGATAAAACATAAGTCCCCAACATAATCCTTCTTTTGGCTTCATCACCAAATGAATCTCTTGATGCTCCATACCTTATTCCATCGTATCGGCTTAGGTTTGAAGATACTTCCGCGGGTTGGATTATGTAATAAACGGAAACTGCATATTTCGAATAGGGCAGACTGACGTCAACAAGTTCTATTCCTTCATCTTTGAATATTTTGATAGCATCTGACATCGTCTTTTCTACATTTTTATCAAGTCCATCCTTAAAAAAATCACTTAATATTCCAATCCTCATTCTGCTTTTTACATTTTCCCAATCTTCTTTTTTTATATTTTTACAAGTGGCGTCTTTTCCGTCTTCTCCTTTTGTAACCTTAAAAACATTTGTAACATCGTCGCTTGTTCTTGCAAAGTAACCAACCGTATCCAGAGATGAGGCCATTGCCACAACTCCATATCTGGAAACTGCTCCATAGGTAGGTTTTAAGCCGTAAGAATAAGAATAATTGGCGGGAACCCTTATAGATCCGCAAGTATCTGTACCTGTTGTTATTAAGGAAAAATTTGCCGCAATTGCAGCAGCGGAACCACTCGAAGACCCTCCCGGAACGTATTTTTTATTCCAGGGGTTTTTAGTGGCACCATAATCCGAATTCTCACCAGACGATCCATGCGCCCATGCATCACAATTGGTTTTACCTAACATAATACATCCGGCGGTTTCAAGCTTTTCTACAACCGTTGCAGAATAGGGAGGAATGTAAGATTCCAACACCTTTGATCCTGCCGTAGTTCTTACACCTTTAGTTAAAAAAAGATCTTTATGCGCTACGGTTACTCCCAAAAGCGGGTAGTCTTCAAATGCTTTATCTCCATAATCTAAAATTAATCGGTCGGCCTTTTTTGCCTGCGCATATGCAACTTCATCAGAAACAGTAATAAAAGAGTTAATATCTTTATCAGACTTGGATATATTTCCTAAATAGGCATCGACAAGCTCTACCGTGCTATATTTCTTTTTCTTCAAACCTTCTTGTGTATCTTTAATTGTTAGTGGAATGTTCACTTTATGTTATAGGTCTTTATTTTCCAGTACCGCATCAACTACAAAATATCCATTTCGTGTTTTGTCCGTACCGGAAAGGGTTTCCTGCTGGCTTAGGCAACCTGAGGTTTTTATTTCATCTATTCTGAATACATTTTCCAAACCGGTTGTTTGGCTTGTCGGTTCTTGGTCTGACGTATCCACTTCTTTAAGTTCGCCGATGTAATCAAGGACTTTAGAAAGCTGTTTTCGAAATTCATCGCCTTCTTTGGAGGACAGGCTGATTTTTGCAAGTTTTGCCACATGCTCAACCTCTGTTTTAGTTAACTTTGGCATTTCACAAATATCATAGCATACTCCGAAGAGTTCTTATGCGTTCGTTTACCGGAGGATGGGTATTAAAAAGACCGGCAAAACGGCCTACCGCGCCCTTGATCTTTCCTTTAAAGGGACTTACGATAAACAGGTGCGCAGTTGCTTTATTTGCTACTTCCAAAGCTTCCGTGTCTGAAGAAATCTTCTCCAAAGCGGCTATAAGCCCCTGAGGTTGTTTGGTAATGGACACGCTTCCGGCGTCGGCCACAAATTCCCTTCTTCTGGAAACGGCAAATTGAATAAGCTGGGCAATAATAGGCGAAAGGATGGCAAATACAAGTCCTAAAATAAGCAATATTGCCCCCAATTGGCCCTTATCGTTATCCGATCTTCTTCCGTGGAAGCTTATTCTTAAAAACCAATCACCAAGAAGCGCAACGATACCCACTAAGACAGAGACGACCGACATAAGCCTTGTATCGTAGTTTTTAATATGACATAGCTCATGAGCTATGACGCCTTCGAGTTCCGTCCGGTTTAGTTTGTTCAGCAAGCCGATAGTTGCACACACCACGGCATGTTCGGGATCTCTCCCTGTTGCAAAAGCGTTCGGTGCCGAATCCTCAATCACATAAAGTTTCGGTTTGGCAATTCCGGAAGCAATTGCCAGATTTTCACTAACTGTATAAAAGTTAAAGTCTTTCTTTCTGTCCGCCTCCCTTGCTTTGGAAATCGAAAGAACTATTCGGTCGCTGTAATAATAACCGACATAGCTCGATATGCCCGAAATAATCAGGGCAATTCCCATAAATCCAAGCCCTCCAAATTCATAACCCAAATAAACAGAGGTTGCCTGTACCAGAATATAGACAGCGGCTGTTACAAAAACAAAAAACCCGGCAACGATAATCGTGCTTTTTATTTTATTCGCCCTTTGGGCTTCGTAAATATTCACCATGGTCAAAGCTTAACCTTATACTCTCCTTTTTCCGAGGTAATCAGCCCGGGAAGCTCGTCATATTTAAACATTCCGGCAACCAAACTTGTCGGAAATTCAACTCTTTTAACGTTAAAGTCGGCCGTAAGGTCAATTACCAGCCGTCTGGCATACATAACCTTGTCCGCGGTATCTCTCAATTCGTCCATTAATTTTCCTATTACTTCTGATGCTTTGAGTTCCGGATTGGATTCTACAACAACCTGTATTTGAGGCAATACCTGTGAAAGCTTGCTTCCCGCATCGGACATCTTTTGTACATCACCGGATTTGATTGCGCCTGAAATTGCTTTTCTGGCATCCGTTAGCGCTTCGAATATTCCTTTTTCGTGTTTCAGATAACCCTTCGCCGATTCTTCCAAATTTGGAATAAGATCAAACTGCCTTTTTAGCTGGTTCCCGATTTCCTGAATGGAAGCTTTAATTCTGGCTTTACTGCTTACAAAAAAGTTATAAGTAGAAATAAGCCAAAATAAAATAACTCCTAATATTGCAACTATTACGTACATCATTTTTTAATCACCTCCTTATTAAATTCATCTAAACTCAGTGTATTGATAATATCACATTTTTCCGCCCAACCTCTCCTTGCTACGGAAACCCCGTAAACCATATTGTTTATCATGTCTTTATGGTGGGAATCCGTACCCAGAGTCAACTTTACCCCTTCCTTAACCGCCTCCCTCACCAAAAAGTCCGGCAGATCCAACCTCATGGGATCGGCATTTATTTCCAGCCATTTGTTGTTGTTTTTACAGAAATCAAATATTTTTTGCCAGTCAAGCTCAATTCCTTCCCTTTCGTTTAACTTTCTGGCTGTCGGGTGGGCAAGGATTTTTACTTTAGGGTGGGACAGTGCATAAAGGATACGTTTTGTCATTTCTTCCCGGGAGCCTCTGAAACTTGAGTGGACCGAAACAAGGGCAAAATCCAATGTTTCCAACCCTTCTTCGGAAACCGGCAGCTTTCCATCGGGCATCATATCTATTTCAAGACTATTGAATACATATATTGTTCTTGAGTAATTAATATGTTCTACCTTTTCACGCTTCCTTTTAAGTATTTCCACAATTTCCTGCGGAGTATGCCCGCTTTTGCTTGGATTATGTTCTGTTAAAGCAATATATTCATATCCCTTATCCTTTGCCTTAATAGCAATCTCTTCCATCGAGGATTGGCCTAAATCATGGCTCGTTTCAACATCAAAACTACTGTGAATTTGCAAATCGGATTTTATATCGGATAATTCAACTAATTTGGGAAGGATGTGGTTTTTGGCCGCTTCGATCTCTCCCGCATCTTCCCTCAATTCGGGCGGAATCAATTCCAGTCCTAAGTAGTTATAGAAATTCTCTTCTGTCCGAAAAGTTTTCAATTTAGCATTTGCTTTTTTGGCATTTACCTTTTTAATTCCATACTCACTTAAACTTAGACTTAAACTTTTAGCGTATTCTCTTAACGCAATATTGTGGTGTTTTGATCCTGTAAAATGCTGAAGAAGCGATCCGAACGACTCCGGTTTTACTACCTTTAGATCAACCTGGATATCACCCGGAATGAGAATTGACGCCGAGCTTTCTCCTTTTTCAACTATTTTATTGGCTTTGGGGTATTTAGCAAAGTGCTCTATGACCACTTCAGGTACATTTGAGGCCACCGCGATATCAATATCACCAATTGTCGAAACCATGCGTCTGAGGCTCCCTAGTGGCTCTACACACAGCACCGTTGGCTCCTTTTTCAACCACTCTATAACAAAGCCTGAAATTTCTAAAGCATAGGGTAAAAGAAGCCTTTTTTCATCGTTTATTTTGTCAACTTGTTTAAGCATTTTTTTTATTTCGCACGATGGGGATTCCTTAATAAGTTTTAACGCAGATTTTATTCCTATTCCCGGAAGCTCCATAAGTTTAAATGCGCTTTTAGGTATTCCTTTCATAACCGACTCGAAATGTTTTGAACTCCCCATTCTAAAAAGTTCATCCAGGTGTTTTGCTATGTTTGGACCTACTCCCGGGATTTCTTCCAGTTTTCCTTCATCCCAAAGATCCTTAATTTCGCTTGAAGCGTGTTCAATCGCATCGGCAGCTCTTTCATACGCAATAATTCTAAATTTGTTTCTGTCTCTATTCTTTAGTTGATATGATGCGGCTACACTTCGAAGCAATTCAGCAATTTCTAGATTAGTCATTAACCTATTATAGTAGATAAAATTGCCTCTTTATAGTAAAATTCACTTGTTTGGGGTCGTAGCGTAGTGGTTATCGCGTCCCCCTGTCACGGGGAAGATCGAGGGTTCGAATCCCTTCGACCCCGCTCACATACGTTCGCGCGTCCGTCATGATTCCGATTCAATTGATTACAATTGTCGAATCCCTTCGACCCCGCTAATAAAATCCCCTTGACTTATATCTTCCTATAATCTAAATTGCAAACTAACTTCCCAGGGTGTCTTGCCCCTCCGCAGCCTTGGGCTTAGGGGGGGTGATTAAATTGAACTTAAAATCTTTTTTAAAAACACTAAAGCTCAACGAATCCGCAATCAGTGCCGTATTGGGTGCAATTGTTATAGTTGTAGTTGGCATTTTAGTTGTTGATTATTTCAGGGGTAGAGAGGGAGCGGTTCCTTCCGGCTCAAAGGGAAGTGCTGTGGAAAATACTCTTCCTCAAACACATAGCGTAGTAAAAGGAGAAAATCTTTGGGTAATTGCCGAAAAGTATTACGGATCAGGTTATAATTGGGTAGATATTGCCAGTGAAAACAACCTTCCGAACGCCGGCCTGATAGAAGAGGGTCAAAACCTTGTTATTCCCAAAGTTGAAGCCAAACTGACAACTGAAATAACTAATGCTATTTCCGGAGCGACGTATCAGGTTGTGAAAGGTGACACACTTTGGAATATTTCCGTAAGAGCTTACGGAGACGGATATAAATGGGTTGAAATCGCAAAAGAAAATAAATTGGCAAATCCAAATATTATTCATCCGGGAAATATCCTAACGCTATCTAGATAGCATCGCCCCTCGAGTGATATAATTAACCCCGTACATCAAGCGGGATTAGTTAAGCGGCCTAACGCTACCTTCCCAAGGTAGAAAAACGGGTTCAACTCCCGTATCCCGCTCAAACTACAGGCCGGGGTAACTCAACGGTAGAGTAGCGGTATCGTAAACCGCAAGTTGTGGGTTCAAATCCCACCCTCGGCTCCATGAGAAGAAGAAATTATTCAAGATTGTCGTCGGTAGAAGAAAAAAGGAATATAAGAAAAGCTTTTTTGTTGGCTTTTCTTTCTCTTATATTTATTGTTTTTTTATTCTTTTTGGGCATTCCCATATTCGCCAAGTTCGCCACCTTCATGTCTAACCTGGGAAAAAGCGACAAACCCATTGTCCTAAACGATACTACCCCTCCGGCTCCTCCGCAACTTTTTGTAGAAAACGAATATACGAATCAAAAATCTTTAGAAATATCAGGTAATTCTGAGGAAGGCGTCATCGTAATAATTACCTTTAATTCTGACAAACAAGAAGTCGTCTCGGATAATATAGGATTTTTCTCGCTTAAATTTAACCTCAAAGGCGGAGAAAATAGTTTTTCCGCACAGGCAAAAGATCTTGCAGGAAATGTAAGCCAGCCTACGAAAGTTTACCGTATTATATTTGACAATACCCCGCCCGAAATTGTAATCGAATCTCCTGCCGACGGCTCCGAATATTTCGGCAGCAAACAATCCCAAGTCACAATTAAAGGCCGCTGTGAGGCTGGCTCTTCTATGACCGTAAACGACCGGTTTATTTCCGTAAACGACGACGGAACTTTTAGTTATACAGCCTCGCTTTCTGAAGGCGAAAACACCTTTAATATTAAGGCGGTCGATAAAGCCGGAAACGAAAAAGAAAAAGTTTTTACTCTTCGCTTTACTCCTTGAATTCTTTAAGAGAAACCGCAAGCAGTATTGCCAGCCAGCCCATTACCCAAGGACAAAAGAGACTGTTTATAAACAGGCTGTGAATAAATAAGGCGACGGAAGACGACATCAATATTTTGCCGTAGAGGCTTCCCGGCTTGATTAGACGAAAAAGAGATCTTATACACCACAGGAATATGATAAAACCAATGATACCGGTTGTTGCCAGGATTAACAACAGACTTGAATCAGAACCCGAACATGAATGGAAATCTTTTTCCTGATTCATAAGAAAAGTTTCCTTTGCTAAACATAGATTATTAAATCCGATACCGAATACGGGAGATTTTCGAATAATCTTTATTGTCTGCGCATAATTCAATAGCCTGGCATTTGTACTTGCCGTTCTTTCAAGTTTCACCCCCTCTCCTGCTGTCCTGGGCAGAGCCAAGACTATAAAAATAAAAGCCGCAAGAATCAGTATTATTCTTTTCATCTTTTTCTCCGAAAACCCCAGGTATAAGGCACCAGCGATAAAAGAAAGGTATCCCGCCCTTGAATATGTAAAGGCTAAAGAGAAAAGTAAAAAGGCAATTAACCAAACCAATTTTTTATTCTTTGTAGAAAAATATTTATAAAGTACGGCAATAATACCAAACACAACCACGATTGAAGTAAATCCCGGATCCAGAAAAGTTCCGATCAATCTATACAAATGATCGTCCCAACCAAAAACGGTAAATGGGCGAAAATCGGGAAACCAAAAATATTGTATCCAGCCAAAAACTGCCGAAAAAAATGACACTGCGATCAGCCCGTTAACAAGAAGGTTTTTTTTAATCTCGCTTCCTTTGGTGAAATTGAAAACGAATAAGACAAAATATGCATAAAAAGTAAGTCTTAAAAGATATAAAAAGCCGATAAACAGGGATCCCGCTTTAAAAAATGAAAAAGAAAACAATAAGGAAAAGGCAGCTGCCAAGAGAAAGTTTCTCAGCACGGCAACTGCTTTAGGTGTTCGGAGCGAAAAGATGATTGTGTAAAGAAACGCCAGCCCTACAATCAAATCAATAGGCTGAAAAAACATTTTTAACAATTGGCCGAATGGAAAAATGACCAAAAATATAAAAAGTATTATTGTTTGCAATTTCTCTTTGTTTGAATAATCCATAATTTACTCCACGCCAAAAATGAATGAAATGAATGAAGCATGGCAAATACGAAACCTTTTCCTGTAAATAAATTTTGCATCAATTTAAAAACCGGAAAAAAAACAATTTTAAAAAGTGATGATTTTTTGCCTTCTTTTAAATTAGCCTGAGCATGGAGGGTGGAATAATAATTAATTTTTTTAATCATTTCAGAAACCGACGAAGCGGTGTGATGAATTAGGGGATTTTTTAGCAATCCGATCTTACCTTTGACTTTCCAGGTTTCGTGAACCCGGCGCTGCCACTGACCGGTGTCTTTCCTCGCCAGTCTGAGAATTTTATCCGTGCCGACAAATTGGCCCAAAAAATAATTTTCCCTTTTTAAATAAAAGCCCGAACAGCCGGAAGGCTTTAAATTTTTAATTTCCTGCGCCAAGGCAGGCGAGACTTTCTCATCACTGTCTACAAATAAAACCCAGTTTTCCCGAGCCTTTTTAAGAACCAGATTCCTTTCCTTGGCAAAGTCGCTGATCTGTTTACCTTTTAAAACAATCATCGAAATTTGCATCATCCCAAGCATAGCACAAGACCCCATCGATTTCGAAATAACCCCATAATGTTTACTTTTTAATGTGGTTGTGGTACTATTTTTAGTTCACTCTTGCACTTTGATATTACGGAAGGCTAGATTCTCCTTTACCCGAGTGGGTAGCCCCTTGGGTATCAGCCATAGGTTGGTGCCTAAAGTGCTAACCCATTCGGGAAAGCTAAGCTAATATGCTTGTCTTGTAATTTCCAACTTTACACAAGGAGGAAGAAATGGTTGGTTTAGTTCTCACTCTGCTCTGGTCGGCCTGGCAATACTACCACGGGGTTCCTATCGAAGGCTTCTGGCTTTCGGCTGTGAACTTCCTGTTCTGGTGGTACGTTGCCTGGGCAATCTTGATGGGGTTAATCTACCTGGTCCTTACGATTCTTATGTCCCTTGGCCTTGGCGCTTCGGGATTCGAGAACTTCGGACCTCTGGGTGGAGCTTTGGGGCTCATCGGCGGTGGATGCGCTGGCATCTTCATGCTCGGTCTGTCTTTCCTGCTTCACTATGGTTGCCTCATCTTCGGCACGGTTATGCTGAGAGAAGCGCTGGTCGGCAACACATGGAATATAGGCACTCTCGTGTTCGGCCTTATCCTAGTCGCTGTCGGCCTGTTTTTCAGCAGATCCAGTGGATCGAAAAAGACGAGCGAATAATCAACACCGCTTATTTCTTAAATATCTTGGCTAAATAAAAAACAATTACCGGAATTTCAAAAAGCGTTCCGGTTAAGGCCGACAAACCTGCCCCGACGATCCCGTAATTTTTAACAAAGGGGACAATCGTCAGCATTAACCCCGAAATTCCCGCCAGCATAGCATAAGTAATATATTTCTGCTTTTTAAGGGAAAGAAAAACCGGATATGATGAAGCAATTATGGCCCTGATAACGCCAAAAAATGACATTACCCGAACTACGGGTACGATTGCCAACCACCTTTCCCCAAGAATTATTCGTACAATCGGTGAGGGGAATACGAGAAGCGCAATTCCCAAAGGTAGAACGAGAATTGCGGTTGCCGCTAGGCTTTTGATAAAGGCTCTTTTTAACCTTAACCTGTCAGCCGCTATTTTTACATAGACAGGAAAAGTTACCTTTTGAACCACGCCGGATACCTCCGTTAAAGGCAGCGACGAAATTTTATAAGCCATTTGATATAGCCCCAATGAACCGGTATTCATTAACTTTCCAACAACCGTATCATCAGCGTTTTCGAATAAGTAATTAAACAGTCCCGCCACGGTTAACCATTTACCCCTGTTAACAACTCTTTTTACCTTTTCAAATTCAAATTTAAGTTTAGGCGCGGGTTTAATAAAAAAATGAGATAATGCTGCTTCAAAAATAGCCGCTGCGATCATTCCTGCAACCAGAGCCAGAGGAGAATGTGTTTTAACGGCAATAAGAACCGCCGCCAAGGCATCAATAAAATATACTGAAAACCTAAACAGAAACTCCTTGGAGAAATTCAGATCTTTTTGAAATTTCACAATGGCCGGATTTACAAATCCTCTTATTAAAGGAACCAGGCTTAATAAAAGCAATAATTTATATGACTCAGGAGAATTAAAAAACGAAGATATTGCGGGGGAAAGCAAGAACAGAAAAATAGTAATTAAAAAACCTCTGGCTATGGATACAATCCAGGCCGTATCAATATATTTCTTAATATCGGCCTTTTCCTGAATCAAAAAGATATTTATTCCGGTTTCCGTAATAATTTCCAAAAATGCCAAAACCAAAGTGGCAATTCCAAAAACACCAAACTGCTCCGGGGTCAAAAGCCTGGCTAAAATTGCCAGCTTCACAAAAACAATGCTCCTGTTAAAGCCCCTGAGGGCTCCCGTCCAGGAAATTCCTTTGATAGTGTCTTTAAAATATCCCATATAAAAAACCGGACATGACGGCAAAATCGGAAGAAATCTGAATTACGGGAAGCCATAACTTTGTCCGTAAATCATATATTACATCCCTCCATTTCCAAATCGGCCAAAAAATGTATAAAACAATCAAAATTTCCAGCAAACGGAATAGCGGGGGACTCATTATCGACTGAAATAACAAAAACAAACCAAATAGATATCTAATAAAGATAAAAACTACCTTAATATTGTGCGACATTAGTTTTTTGGTAGGGTGCCGCCAAATTTTTGACTGCGCATCCCCTTTTGCATAATTAAAAAATTTTCTCATCGCCTCTTTAAATGAAATATTTTCAAACTCTTTCCAATCAACTCTAGCCTCCCCTACTCTTATAATTCTTGTTCCTGTTTTCACGATATTATAAAAAAACTGCGTGTCCTCCCCCGTCTTGTCAAGCCTTTCGTTAAATCCCCCGACTTTTTCCCACAATTGTTTTTTAAACGCCACCGACCTTGTGGAAGGGAGAAAAGCCTCTGAATCGTATCTTTTCGGATGGATTCCCATATAAACGCTTATCGCCTTCTGCATTGGCGTTTTAGTCGGCATATCGTAAAAACCGGCAACCAAACCCACGTTTGCGTGTTTGAACGGAGCGGTAATCTTTTCCAGCCAATCCGGATGCGGAATACAACCCGCATCCGTGGTTACAATAATGTCATTGTCTGCGACTTCAATTCCGTTATTTCTTCCGTGGGCAATGTTTCCCCTTTCCTGCAATAATTTAATCTTCTTGTCTTTTTTTTGATAATGTTTAATTATCTGTACGGTTTTGTCGTTTGATCCGCCATCAACAACAACAATCTCATCGGCTTTTTTAGTCTGATTAAGCAAAGAGTCAAGCAAACTTCCGACAGTTTTCTCTTCATCTAATACTGTTACTACAACCGATATTTTTACTCTTCCCATAGTTTCAGATAAATTTCTGTCAATCTTTCCCAAGTTTGTGTTTGAACCCATTTATAAGCTGAGTCTATCCGGGATTCCGATATTTTATAAGATAACTTATCGGGACCAGAAGCCGTTTCTATCCACTTCTTAAATGGAGTTATATTAAGATAATCTTTTTTAAGGGGGTTGTCATATAAAGCAATCACGGGTTTTTTACAGGCAAACGCTTCCAAAATGCTTAAATATCTGGAAACAAAAGCAAATTTACCTAAAGCATAATAATTCTCTGGATCCGGTTTGTTGCAAACAACCAATATCTTTTTCTTTATCTTTAAATATTGGTTAATTCCGGTTTGCTTGTCGTTTCTTCCGACAAACACGGCATCATACTCTGGTTCAATATCCCTGGGCCTGAATTTTGAAGTATCAACCGCCCCATATGAAATATAATCCGCCTTTATTCCGTACCATTTTTCGATAAATCTGCCGATACAGATATTTCCTCGAGACAGTTTTGAGGAAAGCTTTCTTAACAAAATCGAGATTTTCCTGAGGGGATATTCTTCATAGCCGTGGAAGGTGGTATATACTGCCTTTTTGGGATACAAAAATCTGAAAGGTAGATACCAGATAAAAACATCGTGACAGTGAACGGTATCGCTTTGTTTTATCAAATCACGGTTTTTAAAAAACCAATACCAAATATACAAAAGCCCAAAATATTTTATATGGGGATATTTAATATCTTCTTCTGAAATTATTGTTACCCCGTGCCCCTTTTTTCTTATTCTTAGACTAATTTCTTGAACATGTCTCTCCACTCCCCCAACATGCGGCCAATAATATTTAGATATAAAAAGTATGTTCATTTAAGTTTCTGTATCTGTAAGTATAGTATAATTC
>ERZ1292632.1325-Hain-H43-01um-R2-1325-length-24419-cov-10_pt1 | contig 24419 bp, 43 predicted proteins | sample MGYA00564407_ERZ1292632 | MGnify/ENA primary metagenome ERZ1292632 (study PRJEB36523, sample SAMEA6512637) | groundwater metagenome | collected 2019-01-08 | study: AquaDiva: Metagenomics assemblies of 32 groundwater samples | reverse complement strand
TCATGCCAGTTACTATGCCTTTTAGGTTAGTTGGTGTCCTACGGGCTAATTTGAGCCTGAAAAGACAGATTGAGCTACCAATAGAATATGATTCTCAAAAAGTGCGAAGGATTATTAGGTCCAAGCACATTACGGATGCCGTTTATTTCAAGATGAACGGCAAAATTTTTGAAATTAAAACTGAAAAGAAATGACAAAGAAAAAGCATTTTGTTTCTGGTCACATTTCAGACGGGAACACATCAGAAGAATTAAGGAATGCTTTATGTTACCTTGACGATACTGAGTTCATTGAAAAATTTGATGTCTTATATTCCGTAGAAGAATGCGAATACTGCGGGATATACATTGACATTGAAGCGAACCTGACAGATGAAGAAGTTGCTGAGATTATTGCACATTATAAATCACTTTAAAACAAAAGAAATGAGCGACAAAATTGAAACGATTGAGTATCGAGGATATGAAATCGAAGTGTGTTACGACACAGATGCCGGTTCTCCGGATGAATGGGGAGACGACGACTGTTTTTTAGTGTATGATCACCGGCAATTCTCGGTTAAAAGAAAAGGCTTTGATCCCGAAGATATTCTTGATCATTGTAATGAGAACAAAAGAATGTTTTACGATGGCTATTATGTGTTCCCATTGTATGCCTACATCCATTCAGGAGTATCATTATCACTTGGAAGATCAGGCTATCCATTTACCTGCCCTTGGGATACTTCAATGTCCGGATTCGTATTGGTTCATAGAACTAAGGGTTGGTCATGGAAACGAAATCAGGCAGAGAAGATTGCTGAATCAGTGGTCGAAGGATGGAATCAGTATTTGTCCGGTGAAGTATATGGGTACAACTCAGAAATAGGTGGATGTTGGGGTTTCTATGGTGATGAAGGCCGCAAGCGGATGATTGAAGATGCAAAAGGTGAGATTGACTTCTATATCAAAAGAGCCAATGAACAGATAATCAAAGATCACTTCAATAAGATGAGAACTTGGATAACGAACCGGGTCCCATTGTATGTGCGTCAACCATTGCAATTAAATTAAACATTCGCTATCATCAAGGCTAAAGAAAGGAGGCACAATGAAAACTTAAATCATAAGCATGGACAGACAAGCGTTTAAGAGTGTGCTGCCAGAGATTATAGTAATCTTGGTGGCAGTGGTCATAGTAGTTAGTATTTTTATTTAACCAACAGCCCTGAGCAATCGGGGCTTAATTTTTTTAAAATCATGAGAAAGCGAATAACAGTTTTAACCTTTGTGTTATACCCAAAGAAAGGGCAGGAAACAAGGGTAATTAATATCAAAGAATCAGAGTTACTTAAATTTAAAATCATTAAGAAATGAAAAAGGATGAACGCAAAGAAAGACTTATGCCCGGTGGAATACCGCGGTATGTGAGATGTTATGATAATGGTGGTTCCGCCACTGAGCACGGTACAATTGACAGATATACCGTTGTATTCACCGGAAAGTACAAGTCGATTGGAATACCTAGGGGAATCAGGCAGGAATATTTCTATGAATACCTAGGTATGAGCGCACACCCATTCCATCCACAGGGATTCGGGCAACATGGAGAATCTAATCAGCCGATTGACCGGCCAGCCTACTCACATTTGGGAAAGAAAATATCATTCAATGATCTTCCTGAAGACTGCAAGGAATGTGTATTACAGGACTATGTAATGAACTGGAAATTATGAAAACAATTAAATCTTATGGGCTAAACCTATCGCTTGTTAAGCTAGATGCTCCTGTTTATGGCGGTTGGTATGCCGTAATCATGGGAAAGAATCGCAGGCAGATCAAAGATTATTTGTACGATACATTCTCGTTTGATTTACTTGAAACTTTAGTTGACGAATCAACCTTTTATCAGGAGTAAATCACTGATTGTGAGAGCGACATAGACCATGCCATCCATTTATAAACAGAAACGTCAATCCCTAGTTAGACTGAGGGATGCGAAAGTTACAGTTCCGTCACAGGAGCTTTTTAGTTATGTACCAAATAAGAAACGAAAATGAAAGCAAAAATTATTTCAATCGAAACATGGTTACCAGTATTCCCCGGATTTTATGGGACAATATTTGAAGCCGACACGGACGACGAACTTTATTCGCAAAATCAAGAGCGATATTCAAACCTGCCTGATATTGAATATGATGATCTTGACTTTGATAATCGAGCCTACGAAAAGGAAGTCGTGGAACAGTGCACTTCCTTTATCGAGTCCCAACTAAAGGAATTGGGATTAGTTACTGCAATAAGGCTGCAAGGAATTAGTTCTCCAAAAGAGTACAACTTTGCAAACGATTCCGGCAACATCGAAGTTGATTTGACCAGAGCAAACATCAAGGCAATCAAAGCCTACATCTATGCCCATCGTAAAGAGTATGAGGAATACCTTATGCGATACAAGTCATGCAGTGGGTTTATCTCATATTACGGCTACTCTTTTGATGAATGGGTAGATTATACCTACAACTTCTCAGACTTCTCAGAAAAGGCGCATTACCTAGGCTCAGTCCTTGATTTTATCTGCCTTAATGAAAAAATAACAGATGAATCCATGTATTATTATATTGAGGTATATGTCGGAGAATATTGCAAGAATAGGACTGGACAGGTAAAATGCGAGGACTGTGGCGAATGGTATGACATGGAAGAATCAAAAGATCATAAAGAGTATGCCCGGATTGTGGCAGCTCAGACTGCTCTCTATAAAGAGGCAACAGGGGAAGAGCCCTTAGAAATTAAATCATTCAAAGAGTGCTACCCTGATTTTAGATTTAATTGTGGATGTAAGTAATAAATTAAAACAAAAGAAATGAAAGTAAAAATTTCAACCAAAACAGCCGGAGAAATAACAATCAACTCCGTGTTCAAAGGCGACAAACTGTGGAAATCGTCAGGCAAACAAGAGAATTGGAATAACCATATCATTCGGGTATTCCATGAAGGAAAGAAGCTATCCTTTGAGTTCTGGGGCTCAATTATGAATCCTGAGAATACTACTGAGCAGGAAGTTGTATTTGCACTGTATTGCTTTTTGACAGATGTTCAGGCAGGAGAACAAAGTTTCGAAGAGTTCTGTGGAGAAATGGGTTATGATCCTGATTCAATGACGGCAAAGAGAATATTTATTGCCTGCGCACGTTCTGCTGCAAAGTTCAATCGTGTATTCGATTGCGACTTATATGATTTGGTAAATGAAATTCAGGAAACTTGGGAATGCTAAAACTATTATTATGAAACGTAAATATTATTTACAAATAGAAATAAGATACGCTATTGAGGTTCTTGTTGACGGAGAAAATGAAACTGTTTTGATTGGCTGCCTATGGTATCCGTTTGCCATGCTTACAAAAGAAAAGCCCTGAATAAATCAGGGCTCTCTGGATTATGGGCTAACTTGAAGTGGTATAAATGTAATACAAATTATTTAATCATGAAAAATTATTTAGTATCTGTTTACTTTACCGGCGACAGGGAGTTTAAGGTAAAGGCAAAGAACAAAAGAGAAGCCATTAAAAAGGCTAAGGTTCGGATAGCAAAAATCAATTCGCTGTCATTAATACACAAATTTTATCCCGGAAATAAACCTGACATTGACGCAGATGAATATTAATAATGAGGATGAAGATTTAATTTTAGTTCTTACGTGGATGAAAGAGGCGCTCCACGATTTTGATAAATCATTTAAAAAAGATAACGTGGAGAATAAAATTAACATTAACGATGAAGTAGAATTTATCACACCATTTGAAGACGAGAAAGGTTTAACTTTTTTCGTTCGTGAAATTGAACCAAAGGACAACTGGTGCCTGCTCGAAGTCAATGTCAATATGACTATCCGCCCTACAATAGTAGTGGATATTGATAAGTTAAGAAAAATCACAATTTAAAGCAAAGAAAATGTACAACAAGACAACAGTTTTAAGGACGCAAGAAGCAGTCATGGAATATCTGGAAGGTCTGGATAATTCCGAATTAGTATCAATTCACAATGAGTACTGTCAGTCAGGAAGAAATTCAGATGATGAAATCTGGTCGAATGATGAAGAGTTCTTTGATACATTTTTCTCAGGCAAAGTAATGGAGGCAGTCAGGGCCGTGGCTTATGGAGAATATAGTTACAGTGATGACTATGTAATGTTCAATGGGTATGCCAATCTTGAATCGTTCAATGATCCGACTGATCACATTGACCTCGATGCAATTGCTGACGACATCCTGGAGAATGAGCGAAACTATTTCGGCATTGAACTGGAAGAGCCTGAAGAAGAAGAAGAAGAGCAGGACGAGGAGGAAGATGAGGATGAGTAGTAACACCTGTGAAAGAACCGGCAAGTTTATATATGAAACTAAAGGCATGGCCGACTCAGTATTGAAAAGAAAGAATGAAAGGCTGAGGGTTCGTAAGAACAAATGCAATCGCAAGGAGTCAAAAGAGATTGGCTCCTATAAGTGTGAATTTTGTAACTCATGGCATCACTTTGGCAAATCTAAAATTTAATCAGCATGAAACATTTTACAGTACTTGAAATTGGAGCCGACTCTGAATCTCCAATGGTAGGCACAATCGACAATGTGACCAATGACAGGGTAGGGGACATCTTGTTTAAAGAACGGCTAATCCGTGCGCTAAAAGAACACTTCGATAACGAAGATGTCATTGTAAATAATATCCCTGACTTATTCGCAGGTTCGGCTTATGATGACATCAGTGTATTGGTAGATGGGCATCCTTATGAGATACGGATAATTGAAACCTGGATATACTAATCTTTTAAAACTAACATTCGCTATCATCATGGCTTTAACAGATTCGATAACCAAGTTCGTCCATTTCTCTGAGCATTACCCCAGGAACTTTATATGGGTTCTCTGGGGTAGTTCCCCTGAGTACGAAACTATCAAAGGACTATTTTTCAGAAGGTCGTTTTGCGACTTCTTTATGAAACTTGATTCGGACAACAGACAGAAACTTGTTGAATGGATTGAGGAAAATTATAAATATTAAAACTAAATAAGATGATTTGGGATAAAATAATAAAAGAATATCCATTGTCTTTTGAGTTGCTAACGAAAAATGTAAATAAATACACAAAGCAATTCGATAAGACAATGTGGATTTATGATGCCAATGTCCCCTCTCAAAGATCGCATTTGCCAATTTTTTTTGAGAAAAATGACATTTCGGTTAAAATTAATTCTGAAACATGCTTTGAAGACGAACAGTCACTGTTTAAAGCTTTCGCTGAACTTGAAGAAGCAATCAAAAAATATAACTCAGAAAAGCCTGAATAGTCAAATGAAAAAGCTATTATTCCTGCTAATCATCATTCTTTGTGCCTCATGTGCGCCACAACGAAACTTCCACCGACCTGCAAAAAATTATCAGGTCTTTCACCCTGCGATGCGGAACACAAATCTGTATCATTACAATCACCATAATCATACGTATTATTTTAAATGGTAAATAATTTTTTCAGACTATTGTATATTTAAAACAGATTCGTAAATTTGCAAGACCGTATGGTAGCGGTAAATAAAGAGAGGTCACATGATTAATTTAATTCAAGTTAAAAACATTACTTGGCTCAATGTTATTCATTGTGACACCTCTATGTCCCTAAGCACTACCATGCTGCTTAGGGATTTTTATTTATTGCATGGTTATCCTCGATGCTTTGTCCATGACCTGACTCCTTATTCAGCCAAAAAGCGGGAACTTACTCAAGATATATTTAATCAGCTAAAGTGGGTGCAATGCTGCACACTTGCAACATCCGACGTGATAATTTTCGTAGTTGGTTGAATGAAACAAAAACGTCACACGATGCGTCTCTTGAATGTTAGGTAGGTTAGACTAAAAAGGTAATCAAAAAAGTCTTTCAACTGGATGCTAAAAGATCACGGATAGAAAGTGTTATGCGAATTACAGAAGTTACAGATATTATTAATAACTTTGTACTATGGAAATTCAAGAAGTAAAAAAGAAACACAGAAAACTAACGCTGCTTATGGGTGAACACGGACAGCTAAGGGCTCTTGTTCGGGCGATGGAAAATCAGTTCAAGAATGGAATAGAATATGCGCCTGAGTACATGAAAAACGTGTGTAAGCGTATCATAGCTATTGAAAACCTGTTTGACGAAATCTTAAAATAAACAAAATGGAAATTTCAGACATTCAAAAATTATCGTCGGGGAAAATTAAAATCACATTCTGTTCTGAGCCTGACATGCTGGACTGTATGAACATTATTGTGTCAGAGAATGACTTAATACAGATCAAAAATTGGTGGTCTGATAATCTTAGTTACGGAGCACAATTAAAGAAGCAACGCAATGAACCCTGAAAAGTCATCCTATATCCTGCAACAGACTCCTGTGACATGGTATCGAAGTAAGATGTTTACTGTAATGGGATTTATTACTAATGTAAATCTTGAGATGGAATTTACCAAAATATCTGTCATGGTTATTACGTTCAAAAACAAGAATGAAGTCCGAGAAATATTTGAACTTTATTTTATGGGCGCAACACGAGAGTATATTGACAGATATGCGAAAATTGGCGATTTGATTAATGCGGCAGGAGATATGATAGTGAGTAAAGAGTCAACGGATACTACTAAAATAATTAAACTAAACGTAAAAGATGCCATGTTGTTCATAAAAATGGGAACCGCCTATAAGCAGATTTCGGATATTATTGATGCTGCCGAGACAGAGAATGAGGACTTGGCATTTTAACGGTCTGCAAATAGCGGCAGGGCAGGACTACGGGCGGTGTCCATTAATGTCAGCCACTATTTACGGGCGAAAAGATACAGATTGAATACCAATGCTGCCAGACTTGACCGTTATTTAGCTGTTATTTTTAGGCGTTCGATTATAATCTAAATACGAATATTAATCATTTAAAATTACAAACATGTTAGAATCAATGAATGTTCCGTATGTCAAAAAATATGACGAAAACGGAAGAGTTACAAACCCAATTAAGGGCAGTTTGATTAGCGAGTTTCCAAACCGGAAAGAACGCCGTGAGGAATTACAAAAACACCGTTTTTATGGTGAAAGTAAAAACCTGCATTTAACGGTAAAAGGTGCTTTCAAATATTTGCGCCTGAAACAGATTGAATTTACCAAGCAAGGTCAAAAAAAGGTAATCGAACATTATCTTCCTTGCTAAATCTCTCAAAGCGTAGGACGTTTCAACGAAGCTGTCCTACACTTGAAAATAACGGCATAATTACACACAGTTGGGGATTACGAGCGGTGTCAATTCGCACCCCAACAACGTTACTACGAAACTACAAACATTTAAAAACCGTCCGCTGCCCAACTTGCGGGTAGCAACACGTTATGGTCGCGGTTTTAAAAATGTGTCAAAAATTAATAACCATTTAAAATAACGATTATGTATCAAAAATGTCCAATTTGTAATGGAACTGGCAAGCAACAAAACTTTGACCAGACTAGTAAATTTTCTCATTGTGGCACTTGTGCCGGAACTGGAATTATAAGTTCATTAACTGGACTTCCTCCAAACTATGAAAATGTATCAATGTCAACGGCAGATATTTCCATAGACCTAACGAAGTATCTTCCTAAAACGTAATGTCGCAAATAAACTGCGCCATAACGGTTGGTGCTATGAGAAGTAGCGGATTACGAAGCGATGTCCTGTCAATTTACGACAATGCTGATACGAGCTGAAACCTACGAATACCAACACAACCGCTATTTTTTATAGCACGTGTTATAAGCTGTTTTTAATTAACTATCAAATATTTAAAATGAAGAAATACAATGTAATTTATGCAGACCCAGCTTGGCCGATAAAATGGAATAGAAGCAAGGGGATTAGAACAAAACAATTGGAATATCAGACAATGCCAATTGCTGAAATGTGTCAATTGGATATAAAATCATTGGCGAATCCAGATGGTTGCACTTTGTTTATGTGGACAACAAATGGATTTTTGCCTGAAGCAATGGCATTAACGAAGGTTTGGGGATTTCATTATGAAATGCTATTTACATGGTGCAAAAATAATGGAATGGGTGGACATCCAAGAAACGCAACAGAACACATGATAATTGCCACATTAGGAACACCAACGAGAGGACATAGAAATATGGAAATGACATTGAATTGGGGTTGTTATAAGTTGGCAGAACACAGCAAAAAGCCAGATGAAGTAAGGAATATGATTGAGCGACTAACGGAAGGTGATAGAATCGAACTTTTCGCTCGTCAAAAGCCAGAAGGTTGGGATGTCTGGGGCAATGAAGTTGTCAGCGATGTCCAAATAAATAGCTTATAACGACATAGTTACACGCAGGGCAGGACTGCGAGAAATATCCTGTCAAGTTAAAATAATGATTAAACGGAACTACAATGATTGAAAACCATAACAGCCTGACTTGCCGGGTAACGCAAGTTAATGGCAGTACTTTATATCACGCTGATTGCTTCGATGTCTTTCCGCTGATACCTGATAAGTCAGTCCAATTAATTCTGGCTGATTTGCCCTACGGAACAACTCATTGCAAATGGGATAGCGTACTGGATTTACCTACACTTTGGACGGAATACGAAAGGATTATAAAGGATAATGGCGCAATTATATTGACGGCACAAACTCCTTTTGACAAAGTGCTTGGTGTTAGTAATTTGAGATTGTTAAAATATGAATGGATTTGGGAGAAAACACAGGCTACCGGACATTTAAACGCGAAGAAGATGCCAATGAAGGCACACGAAAACGTTCTTGTGTTTTATAAAAACACGACTGTTTATAATCCAATAAAAACACAAGGACACGAAAGAAAGGTTGCAACAGCCCATCATAAACGAAACTGCACTACTGGAGATATTTATGGAAAGTGTGATAATTTTGCAGATTACGATAGTACTGAAAGATACCCAAGAAGTGTAGTTGTATTTTCAAGTGATAAACAGAAAATCAACTTACACAGTACTCAAAAACCTTTGGAACTTATGAAATATTTAATATCCACATACACAAACGAAAACGATATGGTTTTAGATAATACAATGGGTTCTGGAACGACTTGTTTGGCTGCAAAGGAACTTAACCGTAAATTTATCGGTATAGAAAAAGAACCTAAATATTATGAGATTGCTTGTCAGCGTTGCGGTTTTTAGCATTACCGCTAACGTATGAATGCTTGACGTAGGTGGGGAAATTAACCGGATGCCCTACCAAGCAAAGATTAACTCCGGTTTCTTGTCAGAGAGCGACTATGCCCCACTTGACGGCAAGCATAAGTTATTGGGCGTTTTAAATTAATTCAAAATGTTTAACAACGAAAGGTATATAAAACTAAAAACTAAAATCAAAAGCGATTTAGGAAATAAAGTTAAGTGTCCATTTAATTTTATGATGGAATATAAACAGGCAATAGTCGAAGAAGATTATGAGAAAGCGAAAGCTATAACAGAGGTTCTTCGCCCATTGAATTACGAAACCTCAGATACGCATGGACATATCAAAGAGCTGTCAGTTTAAATTGGCATATAACGATCTAGGCTATACGCAGGGCAGGTTGCGAAGTGATTCACTTTCCTGTCTGCTAAGTAGCAGATACGGGCTGCAATGCTCGAAAAGCGATACTACCTGACTTGCCGGATAGCTGAAGTTAACTGTCAGGGCTTAATTTTGTATCAATTGTTACAAACAAGTAAAATAAATACGAAATATCGAAAAATAATTACAAAAAAGCTTGCATGATATTACTATATATCGTATCTTTACTTCATCAAACAATCACAAATACAAAACATCATGGCAACAAGAGAAGAATCAATCAGAAATTTCAATTCAAAATCAAATCTTGAAAAAATCCAATCTAACATTCTTGACATCAATCATTACACATACACGATGACAACTAATGATTCTTACAAAAAAGAATTATATCACATGCAAGGATTTATGAGAAGAAATAATATTAAGGGTTTAGCTGCTGATGTTTGTGATTCTATTCTTAAATATCGCAAAGCTTCAGAAAAACAAGCTTGGATTTTGGCTAAAACATTAGATGAAAACGGATATGTAGCAGAAAATTTATAATAATCATTAAAACTAAGTAAGATGAAAACTGAAATTACAACTCAAAAACACGCACACGGAACTAATTTAAAAGTTTGGCAAAATGATGATTTAGTAGAAACAGTATCGTTCACCAAACGCGAGGAATTTCAAATTCCTAAATACATCGAAGAATTAACTGACAAATATTGTCAAAACTGTGAAGATGAAGTAAATGTAACTGAATTATGAGAATCAACGAAGCTATAAAGGCTGCAAGAATTGAGCAAAATATAACTCAAAAAGAACTTGCCGAAAAAATTGAAGTTCGTAAAGCTACTATTTCAGAGTTCGAGAGCGGAAAACATGCTCTCGGCTCTGATAAACTTGAAGCGATAATGAACGCTTTAAATTTGACGATAACGAGTCAACGAAGCGATTCTTAGCCTTGCAGTTAACGCTGATGGCTACCGGCATGGGCGGGATTACGGGCGAAAAACTTACTTGTCAGCGCAAAAGCCCTGGCGAAAAGATGGACACCGCACCGCAACCCTGCCCGACTTGACCGGTTAGCCAAAGTTATAACTCGTTTTCAAAATATACCTGTTCTGTGCCAGGCTAAACACACTGCGTTCTTTAAACAAACACTTTTTTATTAACCCAATTTAAAAACAAGCGCATTCGCCATTGTCCAAAGGTTGAGCCAAATAAAAGAGCGTGACTTTCTTATCCTTACTTAGGAGACCACAGTACGAATGACAACCGGAAAGACGGCGGAAGGGTGGAAAGCCTTTAAATTTTAAAATAAACCCTATGAAAATTTACGCACTAATACCAGACAATTACTTAACGGAAGCCGATAAATCAAATATTGAGTTTAATACAAGTTGTTCACTTGGTAAAAACTCAAATGGCGAAATGACATTAATAATCAAAGTTGCTGACGAAAACGGAAAAACAATAAATGGAACTCAATACATCGCAGACCTTAATCCTGATTGAAAAGTGTAAAAAGTGCGACTATGTAATAGATCCAAACGGAATAATTTACAGCCGCTATAAAAATGGAAGATTAAAGGAAATACCCAAAAGACTTTGCAAGCGTGGATATTGTGAATTTAAGATCAACAACAAACACGTAAGTTATCATCAAATCGTTGCAAAAATGCTGGTTCCAAATCCGAACAATGGTAATAAGGTATTTTTCAATTCATCAAATAGATTCGATATGAGGCCACAAAATTTACGCTGGGTATGGACAAGGGAACATCAAAGATTAACGACACAGGAAGCAATTAAGCGGACTAAATGCAGAAATCTGATTGCATACTACAAAACAGGAAACAGACGAATAATTGATAGCCTAATTCCTGAAGTGCTGAATAAAGTATATTCAATATTTGACCGGAAGAAAGTAGATGAAACGCTCGGTGAACTATTTGAATTATTTTACAACTACCTTGAAAGATGTTTGATTTTCAACATTGAAAATGATTTGATTCAAACTCTTAGAGGATTACTCAAACAGGAACTCAGAAAGAAGGTCAAAACGTGTCAAATTAATGAACGATTTGTCTAACCGCTGCGCCTTTTAAATGAGTTATAACTAGTAAATATCACCAGTTTAATAAATTAAACCTCATGCAACTATCTGAATATGAATTGAAATCTTTGCGAAAACTAGAAGAGGCAATCAGAAGCAATAGATGGTCAAACGAAGCTTTGGTTAAACTTATTAAACTAGCAGGAGAATATCTTAATATTAAAACTGTTCCCGACTATGCCAAAGGAAAGGGAATTAGCTATGTTGCAGCAAGAAAAGATACTTTTCACAGGAAGAACAGTGATATATTTGGTGTAAAGTTTGTAATTGATAATGACTGAATTTATCACAAAAAAGGGATGGTCAGCACCATCCCTTTAACTAAACCTAACCTATCAACCTAACCTATTAACCTAACCATGAAACTAAAAACCTCAAACTGTTGTTGTTGTCGTGGTAACCGGGCATACTTCCGGAACCTCTGTATGGTAGTAATCAACGATTGATTGTGCATCAAACGTATAAGTCTGGTCATTCCAGATTCCTGCAATCGTATCTTCGGCGCCAACACAATTAATGTAAACAACAACGCCTCCGCCAGGATGTGCAGGATCGCCCGGAGCATACAGACCTACAACGCAATAAGTCTCGCATACAGTCTCAGTGGTAGTAGTTGTCGTCACTTCCGGGGTTCCGGCAGGACAGGTTATTTCATCGGACACAACAGGGTCAACTAATGTATCCGTATTGAAATCAAGTCCTGTCTCAATTGACTCCACATACGCCTCAAAAGCAGCCAATAAAGCATTGTAATCTACTACGTCCATCTTTGCCAGTTCGTCATCCGTAGGAAGCGAATACTGTACAGTAGCGTAGGTAAAATATCCATTGGCGATGTCAAGCGCAGTAGGATATGTTTTAGGATACCCTGACTGAGTAATATCATTGATCTTTTTGGTTATCGAGGCGCTCAGGCTCCGTTTGTAACCGGTGAAAACATATCCCATATTTTTATTTATTAGAAATTAGCAGCTAAAAGTTGGTTCAAGTGATTTATAGAATTTGCCCATTGCAATTTTAGTAAGAGTATAATCAACGCTATCCCTCTGCACATTCCTTATTTCACACCTGAATGTCCCGTCAATATTGGAAGAGTTGATTTTGTAAGCGTCCGTGGTAATGGTGAAACTTGACGATGGAGCGATAAAAGATACCTCCTTGGAAGTCCCTATTGAACGTAAAATACTATCGCTAAAACAGGCAGAAAGGGATTGAGCCGAGCCTTCCGGGTAAAGGATATAAACCCTTACTCTGGTAGAAGTATAACCTGTATCTTTCTGCAAGTATCCTGTAAAGATTACCCTTATTGTCACAATGTCCCCAATAGTTGCACCGGTTACCGTGAACACAGTTTGGGATGCCCCGTACCCGCTTCCGTTTGAAGTAATCTCATAGGTTGCTTCGGGTTCCAGTACTGTTGTCGTAGTGGTAGTCGTTGTTGGTATTTCAACGGCGCATCCTGACGGGTCGTATAGGGTTGGTTCAACAATGGTATCAGTTGCAAAGCTTGCCCCGGATTCAATAGACTCAACGTATAGCTTAAAAGTAGCAAGCAAAGAATCGTATGTCGCTTGACTCATGTTCGAAAGTTCTGCCGGAGTAGGTATGTCGTATTGGATGGCATCATAAGTAAAGTATCCGTTACTGACATCCGTTGCAGTAGGGTACAGCTTTGGATAACCATCGGCAACTACCCCGTTTAGCTTCTTGCTCACGTAGCATTTGAGTGATCTCTTGTATCCGGAATATATGTCGGCCATGATCGGATTGTTTTGTCAAAGTTACAAAATATTCTTAAATATTGTTTGTGTCGTCTTCTTGGCAGCACACTCCCTCACTTGTCAGTGCAGCCCAGTTAGCATTTGAGATTGGCGTATAAACTCCGCCTTCAAATCCATGCAGGTAGTCGCCGTTGCGGAACTGTGTCTCCTGAAGGTTTTCAGAAAGCCAATATTGACTTCCTATAAGTACTACGTTATATGTTTTCAAGTCATTGCCAACGTAGGCAGTTGGAGTTCCTGCTCCAACATAGATAAGACGAATAGAAACTCCTGCATTGATATTATTTGTTGTACTTGTTATTAGATTAAACTGACCACTATTATATGCTATATATGAACAAAATCCTGAATAATCATAATTCATAAAATAAACTTCTGTTTTTAACCCACCAAAGTTGCCAAGATTACCCGTTCTAATACCAGCTCCTCGTGCATTAAAACTTACCTCATTTGTTGCATCGGTATTTGGACTGTCCCAATGTGTAGTTCCAGTTTCTTTGAGCTTACCGCCAGCAACAGCATATCCACCCAAGTAGGTTTGTAATGTTGAAAAATCAGCTCTATAGCTCACTACCCAATCATCAGAACTTGTAATCTTTCTTGCATCATCAACAACATACCAATTATACATCAACCCATATTTAGAATTCGCATAAGGAATAGCAGTTGTAGTCGTAGTCGTTACCTCTTCTGTCGTTGTCGTGGTAAGCAACTCTTCCGTAGTAGTTGTGGTTGTTACAGGAGCGGTTGTAGTTGTAGTGGTTATGGCTTCAGTAGTTGTCGTAGTCGTAATAATCTCCGGCACACAACTATCAGGATCATACACCACATTCTCATTAAACTGATTATCGAAAGGATTCATCCCTTCTTGCTGAATCACGTAATCTTTTAATAAAGCTATTCTCGCATTGTATTCTGATTGAGTTAGGTTTTGTAATTGCTCGGTAGTCATAATAGGAATCTGCACGTTTCCCAGAATAAAGTAGCCATTGGCCACATCAATAGCCGTAGGATAAACCCTTGGATAGCCCGAAAGAATAACTTCATTAAGCATCTTTCGGATGACTACGCTGTACGACCTTTTATATCCTGCTCTTACTTCCATTATCTGGTCTGTTCTTCAAATTCATATTCAACAATTACTCCTGACAAGTATTCACTGTCATCAATCTGTAATTCAAACCCATAAACAGTGAGCCAATCCACTCCATTGTAAGTGTAAATTACGGCAACCTTTTCCCATACTCCGGGAGATGTTTCTGTCATACGGTAAACATCCACAAATCCAACAGGCGGTTCAACAAACCGGCAGACAAAGCTTCTTGACACTGTCCGGCTAACCAAATCAGTGATATAATCTCTTTCTTCTGTGCCAACACAGTCTTGGGTTGTTGTAGTCGTTGTCACTTCGACTATGGTTGTCGTTGTTGTATTGGACAGAATGCAGAGATGCTCGTCAAATACGCCCTCAAATGTTTCGTCATACGTCGGATCAACGCATAAAACAGAGAATGTACCCACCGCGCTGCCTAAAGGCGTATAAACGCTTAAAACAGCCGTTTCTGAGGCAGTAGTCTTTATAAATGAAATTCCGTATTCAGTATTGGTGTCAATCACAGCAACAGGTTCTCCCAATAAGATCAATGCAGCATCAAGCAATTCCTGGTAAGTACTCGCTCCATGATAACCGGAGTCAATCACATCAACCCCGTCGTAGTTTAATACAAACCTAACCGGTATTGAAGGCACAGAGAAATGAAGTGCTACGGCGCCCGTGTCTGTATTTAACGTGATTTCGTAATCTTTGCGGAAAACAGAGCCATTGTTCACAAACATTACCATGTTGCAAGGAATGACCTGTGTGAATGTAGTAGTGGTTGTTTCAACTTCTGTGGTAGTGGTGGTTGTGTAATCGCTTACGGTAACAGATAGATTATTTATGCACCCATTTTTATCGGTAATCCTTAGCGTATAATCCCCATTGGGAACATCGGTGATTTGATAAACTCCGGGCTCGCTTACAAACAACAATGGGAAACCAGGCAGCAGTTGTACTGTGTATGGATTTTGGTCTCCTGTTATTTGATAAACGATTGTCCCCATAAAATTATTTATTTCTGAAGTTGAAAATAGGCATATATGCGCCACCCCTTACAGTCTTGTTAAACGGGTCGTATGAAATATTATAAAACCGGTTACCGTAATCCACTAATCCTGCTCCTACTTCTACTCCTTGGGTCCCGGCCTCAATACCACCTGAAATACTGAATGTCTTCTGATAGACTTTTTCTTTAGTCGTTACATAAACAATTGGAGTCCTATCAGTAAAAGTAAGAAGCTGGTCAAATGGCTTGTTCTGGGATATGGTCTGGTCAAGTTTTATAAAAGCAGTAGTATCGTCTTTGAATATTTTTGAATAAAAATGTTTTGAGTTAAACGCCACAAATACTTTTGAATAAGCTTGTGCAATTTTTGCACTATCTGCTGAGGTCAAAAACTTTTCTACCTCATAAGGAATTGAATCTGGAACCTCAACCTTGTATGGAACAGGAATCGAATCGCCAGGCAAATAATAAGTCGTATCCCTGTGCACCAGTTCGATTTTAGGTTTCTCTGCCAATAACCTTTTTTGCCTGTTTATCGTTCCGTTCTTAAAAGTTATTATCACAAGAAGTACTCCGATGACCACAATCAGAAAATAATCCTTTATTTTGGTTAAAACTTCTTTGAATTTCATAATACCATTTTTAATGTCCTGTCAATCCAGCCAACCGCATATTTCAGTTGACCTGGCTTCTTTTTGATAATGTTGATGTAGTACTCAATTTTGCGAAGAGTAAAAGCGTTATTAAAAACAATGGCATTTTGAGTGTTTAAAGCATAGATGGTTTTCTGTCCTATGATTCCGTCATCATCTACTCCAAGTACTCTCTGAGCTAAAATAATTGCTGTTTTTACCCCTATGTTGACACAACTATCAAAAAGCAATTCAGCAATGCCTTGATCAACAAGATTGTCTCCCATTATTTTGTCCCAGTAATCACGCTTATATAGAAACTTAGCGCGATCAACAGTGAGTCCAAGAATATTTTCATCTGGGTACGCTCTTTGAGAAATCCCATATCGAGTGGTTCCGCCGCTATCGGATGGGTCGCTTGTCAAACCGCCTTCTCTTTCGATGGTTTCTGAAACTGCTTTATTGAAATCAGCCATCTTATTCTGGTTTTATTGGTGTCGAGTTGTGAATCATTTCTGTCTTCTCTGCCGACCCTTTATTGGATGCAAAAAAATATCCAAGTACAAGCATGAATCCTGAATGATACGCAAGGCAAATTCCATAGATCAAATTAACTATTGCCTGATCAGTAGTACTCGCTCCTTTCAGCCAAAGCACCAACAGAAAGGCAATCATGGCAATCTCCCCGACTACAATAATGGCAGCCAAAACGTATTGAAAAACATCTTTTGCGCTCATAATTTCATATTTTATTTATTCTCAGTTTTTAAAATTGGCACATGAAGCTAATATTTTGCCATTATTAGCAACGATGCAGAAATGATATTTTTGTATCCTCCACCATTTCTTATGAATCTCGAATACAATCCCGTGATATTCTTCTGCTGATACTTTCATGGGCAGTGATTTTTAAATTGTACTGTAAATTTAAGAATTTTATTTGTAAGTTGCCTCATCATTATCGTAGGCACACCATCTGCCAATAATTGCAGCCTTCCAATTAGTTGCATCTTGTTCTTCTCCTATATCGTCACCATTACGATACTTTTTTGTTTGGTAGTTTTCCGCCATCCAAACCTGAGTTCCAATCGTTACTGTATTATATACTAATCCGTCCGTACCCGTCATTGTGCCTGCATCTACCGAATCGTCTTTTAATAACCTTACCGAATATCCACTATATTTAAAACTGGCATATTGTAACACCGCAGTATAATCTACGCCTAAAATTCGCATATACAATCCGGGTTGAGCCCCATTGTACGAAGACCAAACAGATGTATATTGCTTTATCCTGTTAAAGTTGCCGGTTGATTCATTTTCGACATACCTTCCGCCTGCACCCCTTAAATTAAATCCATAATCATTAGTTCCAGACAGATAATCCCAATAGGCAATTTCATCCGTCATCAGTTTTGCTGCCTGAGATGAGCCTCCAATGGTAGTAATTAATGTATTCAACTCTGCCTGCGTGGGCACATGCCATCCAACGGGAGCAATATTTCTGACATCTGTAACTGCATACCAATTATAAAGCAACCCATTTTTTGAATTGGCATAAGGAATCGACGTAGTTGTTGTCGTGGTGACCTCTTCTGTCGTCGTGGTTGTGGTTAAGGATTCAGTAGTTGTAGTCGTGGTAATAGGTGCCTCAGTAGTGGTAGTGGTCACAACCTCTTCAATCAATATACAAACAAATTCAATAAACGAAGCGACAAATACCCAATCCTGCTGTATGCAGACGAAATTCTGATATGAAGCCTCAAAATTCATATTCCGAATACACGAATGATCAGAAAAACTTAAATCAAATGTCATATCTGCAAGCCAACATGAATAGTATAACCATTCAGAAGTCATACTCAACCCCGAAATAGCGGTTTCATCATTGATTATTGCGGAGAATGTTTCACAGGCAGGAGCAAGTTCACAGGTAAAATCCTGAAAAGATGCTTCGTATTCCGGATAAAAATAATTACCCTCGATCATACTGCATTTATGGCTCATAAACGCAGCTTCATAAACGTAAGGGAACATCTCGCTTACATCGTAATTACAGACGAAATTACCGAATGTGGCCTCATAAGTATAGTCAGGTAACGGTTCTTCCATTAAACTGCAAATATGGGCTTGAAATGAGGCTTCAATGACCGACGGAAGGTTTGGGGTATTATCTTTAATGCAAATCTCTTTGTAAAATGCAGCAGCGTATTGAGTGACTACCTGCGGGGCATCTTCCAGGTACTTGTCAATGATGTCGTCCACAATGTCGTTTACAATATCCTCGTATTGGTTGTTCTCGTCAACATACTGATCAAGGAGTATCTTTCCGCTTTTTAAATTATTGTTCCTGCCAATACAGCAATTAGCCAGAGCTTCAAAGTATCTGCTCAGGTTGTTGGAAAGAAGAAGGTAAAGTTCGGAAAGAGTGTTGTCTGAACTCCTGACTATACGTTCCAGTTGAACGCTGTCCGACTGGCAGTTGTTTGTTATCAGGCCGGTTACCGTAGGGCTGAACCCCCTGATGATTAATCTTCCGGTATCAGGGTAAATAGTTGGGTTGGCTATAATAGAGCTGATCACACTCCTGATAAATGCCTGCTCATTAATAACAGCATTGGCATATCTTAGCGCTGAAAGTTCGTCTGATGCCGAGGCACCTTCCTCAATCGCTGCAAAAAGGTTTTTTATGGATTCTGTCAGGTCGGATACTGAACTGATTTCCTCAATTGTAGCCAGTAGGGTCTTAATAGACTCCAGTGTATCGCTTATCTCTGACTGCTCGGAAATAGCTGCATTGATGTTTTTTATAGCGGCAAAAATATCTGAGACAAGCGTAGCTTCCTGCATTACCGCTGTTAAGAACCTTGTAGCGGATAAAGTGTCTTCGACAGAACCTTGTTCAGTAATTGCTGCTATTGCATATCTTAAAGCTGATAATGTATCTTCAACAGTTCCCTGCTCGGCTATTGCGGCAATTTTTAAAAGGACAGATGAAAGCGAATCAGATACCGCAGCCGATTCATTACAAAATGCAGCACCTATTACCCAATTCGTATTGTTTCCGCCATCAGTATCAACAAAGAATTTATTTGTCTGATTAACTTTTGACCAGCTTACTGCTGCATTACCCCAATTAACGATAGGTACTCCTGTATAGTTGATTGTATGTTGTGCTGCTGTGATTGAGGTAAGTGTTACTCCTGCCCCTTTGGTTACTTTAGCCACGTTCTGTGTAGTCCCAGCCGTTACCCTTACTTTTCTTCCTGCATCAATTATTAGTTCAGCAAAAGTGTTTGAACCTGTTATGTCAAAGTTTCCTGTATGGGAACCTGATAGTTGGATTTTATTGTAGGTTAATCCATTGAGATTAGCTGTTAAATCAAACGCTCCTGCCGGTGGATTTAATAAGATTGTGGCATTCTCTGGGTACACTATTGCTCCTGTTCCTTGATTAAATGCCACTGTTCCAGTAGTTGATCTATTTGACTCTAATATTCCATTTCCACAATAAAGAACACCTGTACTTGCTACATAAATAGGTATAGTTCCAATAAAATTAAAATCGTTATAATCAAATGTTCCTCTTGAAACTTGAACAAATTGAATTGTTAAATTAGATAGATTAATATAACTTCCATTAGTAGTAATTTCACATCTATACATAGATTTATTAAACGTGTTTAGGCTAAATGTACTTCTACCTATTAACGTAATTAACATACTTCCTGCCGGAGTAATATTCGTCCCCAACACATAACTACCATAACACTCAATTGCATTAGCAAGTGTCCATGTAACTGAATTAGTAACAGCAGACATATCCAATGAACGACCTATACGAGGTACATTAACTGTTAATGTACAAGTCTGATTAAATGAACCTGCAAGGAATGTAGCATCATCTTGTGGTAAAGGTACACGGCCAGCAACTGTTAAAGCTACATCAGTAAACCAATTGGCTGCATCACCATAATTAGCTGTTGCAGCGTGTTTCTTGAAGTACTGAGGTACTGCTGCCGGGAAGGTTATCCCTGAATTTCCACCGCAATCACCTACATTTACCTGTGCAGAAAAATCCCTGTTTGCTGAACCTGCTAAAGTTATATCCCTAAAATCTGCGTTGGTTATATTGGTAGTTCCATTGCAGGTTATTGTACGTGGTGTGCCGATGGTGGATGAAGCTATAAGGACTCGTTGAGTTGTTGCATTTGCTCCTGTAATAGTAAGAGTATTACTGACAGTAAAGCTATCATATACGTTTGATAAAGCATTGACACCTACATTTCCGTCAATGGTTAAATTATAAAATATTACTGATTTAGGTTGGAATGTACCGATGGCATTTACTAACCATACAGTAGAAGTATTGGCATTAAGAGTATATGAAGTTGCGTTTGTTACCCAAGAAGATAACAGTTTAAATACAGATGACCCTAATGTTAATATCACATTCCCTGCAATATTTAATCCACCTGATATGGTTATATTTTTCCCATTAGTATTCCAAGTACCTGCTACAAATTGTACTTGTCCAGGAATAGTTATATCATCCCCATTCGTAACTGTAATCCCTGCACCATTAATATACATACGGTTCCAAACATGAGTAGCTCTACCATTAGTTGTAATCGTACCTGTTCCTTTGAAATAGATATAGCTTGTACCAGTTAGGTTATAAAGCGAATAGGTTGCATTTTCGGTTAGTGAACCATAAAGAGAAAGTGTATAAACTGAACCTGTGATTGTAAGGTTGTTATCCAAAGCAGAAGTATCTATTTCACCAACTGAAATCGCTGAATCTAGTGTTAAAATTAAAGCACCGGATAATGATGCAGCATTGCCTATCAGTTTATCGTTAATCCCAGGCGCAGAAAACCCCGTAGCTCCCCCGTCTGAATCAGACCAGATACTCGTGTCTGACCAATTCTTAGTTCCTCCTGCACCTGCAACTAGATAACGATTAGCCAAAACTTATCCTCCTATATCTTTTTAACTCCGTTTACAACTAAACTAGCCCCTGCAATAGCAAAGAATGAAACCATTCCTGTTATCCCTGCCACCTCAGCCGTTTCATCAACAAGCACAACCGAGCCATTCTCAAACTCAATAGTATCTGTTTTCTTTGGTTTGTTGGTCTTAACCGGTTTTCCTGTTTTGGTATTGGAAAAGCCTTCCGACCATTTGCCTGACTTGTTTTCGTTCTCTGATTTGAAGTACTTTTTCATAGCTATTTTATTGTAAATAATACTGTAAATTACCTTCAGATAAACATCCATCCCAAACTCCGCCATGAGGCAGGTCTTGATTTCCTTTAATTGTTGTATCTTGATGAATAGTAACCAAGCCGCCTTTTCTCATGTGTATTTCATTACAATAAATAATAGGTTCAAAAACATCTACTTTGTGAAATATAAATAAAACATCTCCAATTATAGGAACTACGTTTAAACTCCATGTTGTAGGATCATTCCAATTTCCGTCTTTAACTGTTTTCATATTATAGTTGTTAGATTTCTTCGCAAAAGCATAAAACACCGTGAACCGTACTCTCAGCAACGAAATACTTAATCCCGTTTTCTTTCAAATCGTGCCAAAGCTGATAGTTGTTATCACCCCGCATCTGTACCAACTGTTTTAGCTTCTCAGCTTTTTCAGGCTCACCAAAAAATACCCGTTCAATCTCCAATCCGATCTCATACGGAAATGTCTGAAACCCTAGTTCCATCTTAGCTTTGATGGTATCCAGAATGTTAGACATGGAGTTCATGCAGAAATAATCATTCACAATAGCACTCACTCCATTAATGATATACTTATCCACATCGGCTGGTTTGTGCGCTTCGTCTGGCACATAGTCCTCTGCCACCAGCTTGATGTTCAGGTTTACCTTAGTAACATCAAACGTACCGCCTGATACGGCGGTTAACCAGTCATTGTAGCGGGTCGTCATACTAAGTCAATGTCAGGGTATAGCTTACCTGTAAAACGTCAGAAACAGCTACAACCTTATCGCCACCGGAAAACAATCCTGCTGAAAACAATACACCGGAAGTGTTATTATTCGTTGCAACTGCACCAGTACCAAATACAAGAAATGCGCCCTTTACAGTTCCACCATTGGTTGCAATAGTAAACGAAGCAACAGCAGCCAATGACTTAGCACGACCTGAAGCGGCTGCAAAACTTACGGTTGCCCTGGCATTTGAAGCCGGAGTTGACCAGTTTGGATAATTCGAACCATTTCCGGCTTCTACCCATGTGGCATGTGATGCCATCGTATCTGCCACAACCGGGGTGCTGGAGTATCCAACAGAACTGATAAGACCCAAGAATGGACCAGCCACCGGACCAGCGTCAAAAGCTGAATCGAGAAGCAGGTTGGCACCTAAGTCGGTTACTACGTTGTTGATCGTATCTTCCCATTTCAGGTTGCCGTCTTTATCGTAGCATTTAGCCTGATAAGCGCCTTTGATTTTAACTAATTCGCCTATTCCTGACCCTTTTAATACGGTAGCATCAAAAGCGTCTTTTGCATTGCATTTTTCCATGATACTTTATTTTAAATGTTGAGTATTTAGTGTTTATAAATTAATCTTCAATAATATAGCTATAGGTATCCCTGTCTATTATATGATACGACTAATCTACTGTGCCTCCGGAGATAGAAAACAGGCCGCTTACACTTTGGGTAATGGTAAGGGGATAGCCATCTACTGCGGTCACATCAGCAGGCGTAGTATCCAGCAGGCAGACGCATAGAGGCGTATTGTTGGCAGGTGTTGCGTCAACATATTTGTAAATAACTGCGTATCTGGCCGTAATTGAGCCTCCTGATGCTGGCCATGCAGGGTTAGTCGTTTCACTCACGGTAACTGTCCCGCCCGATTCAACTACCGCAATGGTTACAGCTTTGGCTCCCTGCGTGTACCCATGAGCTGTCGCAATCTCATTAGTGATGTCAGCCATACTACTTATGGTTGCTTTGTCCAGGGTGTTCGCATTCGAGGTGCTTCGATACAAATTAATCCGGAATGAATCGGTATCCAAATCCAGTACGCCCGTAAAAATCTGCTCTCTGGCTATCTCATATACTTTCCAACGGCCTGCTGACATGGTACTTAATTTATTATATTACTCGGTTACCTCAACACAAACATGAGATGCGAACGAAATATTGAATGTCTTTAATGGAACGTCCGGTACTCCTGCCGATATTTCAAGAAGCCCTGTAATGGTATCCAGTCTTCCAAGCAGCAGGTTATAGAAAATCGTAGAACCGTCTATCAAAGTAGTCAGCTTGGTGTTCATTGACCCAAGCAGTCCATTTGTATCTTCACAACATGCTGCCGCATTATCGGTGAGCGTGTCCAGCTTGGTGTTAATATCCGAAAGCTGGGCTACAACCTGAGCATTTGATGCGGTCAGTGCGGCTACCAGAGCCCCGTCTCCCCCGCATCCTGAAGTAGGATCGCTAATGCAATTCTCTGCCATAATCGTTAGTTAACAAGGTGAACCAATACAATTATCTGACGTAATAAACCGGGTCATCTCTTTGACTTGTTCGTATAAATAGTTGATCATTGCCTGATCGGTAGATTCCTGGGCTAACAGGCATTCAATGATGAATACCCTGATGGTCGCCCCTCTGCGGACTGTAAGTATCTTATTCGCGCAGTCCATATTACCTCTCTTGAGCATGGTTATCTCACAGTTGGTCGTCTGGACAAGTTCTGATTTATAATCTGTCAGGGTCATATCTCGATTTATAACCAATAGAGGTTATGATGTAAATTCCTGTGTTGTACCGGTTAATTTATACAATGATTTGAGCAGGTTGATATACTCATTAATCAGGCACAAGCCCGATGCTATCCTCATCTGCCAGAAGAAATCCCACATCCTGAGAGTAGAATTGTTCTTCGTACATGCACAGTCATACATCAGTTCTTTCTTCCAGTCCGACTGTTTGGTCTTTTGATAAACGATGTTACTGATCAGCTTATGGAACCCTGTCGTCACTGAAGCAGTACCAACTACGTCATTATACGTGTAGGTGACAATAGCTTCATACATCCAGTCCGGGAAGTAGGCGTAATCGTTAAACGTAGCCTCTCCGAAATCCTCGAAGTTGAGGGTTAACCCACCCGTTTCAAACAGGTAATGGAAGTCAGTGGTGATGTCGAGGGTTAACTCATTCTCGCTATCATTA